>VOFE01000338.1_pt1 | contig 90000 bp, 159 predicted proteins | sample 5384071 | NCBI WGS metagenome assembly VOFE01 (sample SAMN12384724, study PRJNA508395) | human gut metagenome | isolation source: healthy gut D | host: Homo sapiens
ATGTATGATAAAATAAAAACAAAAACCCGGAGGGCATACATCCATGGAAAAGATCAGAGAAGAACTTCAAAACGGACATAGCCGGTATCCTGTCAGACATGATAAAGATACCGAGCTTTTTTTTATGGAGGAACAGGAAAAAGAGATCGCAAGATATATCAAGGGATTTCTTTGATAAAGAGGAGATCCCCTGCCAGATATATGAGATAGAACAAGGGAAGATATAATGTTACTGCGGTCATCCGGGGAGCAGGCGGCGGCAGATCCCTTTAACTTTTCAGGTCATATGGATACAGTGCCTGCCTATGATATGGAAGGCGCTTTTGACGGAAGGATATCCGATGGAAAAGTCTTTGGCAGAGGAGCCTGTGATATGAAGGCCCCATCGCAGCCATGATGGCGGCCATGGCAGCCATAAAAGGAGCGGCACGGTACTCAAAGGGAGATCTGTACTTTACAGGGTTGCCGATGAAGAAGAACAGGGCAAAGGTACTGCATACATGATAAAAACGGACCTCATGCTGACGGAGTCATAGTGGGAGAAACCGACAGACATGAGGCTTTCTCCCGGAAATAAGGGCCTTGAATGGATAGAGGTAAGCTTCAAGGGCAAAAAGTCCATGGAGGGGACGGCAGAAAGAGGGGATAAACGCCATACAGATGGCCTCACGCTTTGTAAGCAAAGTCTACGATGAATATGTTCCCCTGCTCGATTCAGAGAATATCCCGTACTTGGGGCGCCGACCATCAAACATAGGGACCATCAGCGGAGGAGATCAGCCGAGCACGGTTCCCGACCACTGCAAGATAGTCCTGGACAGGCGCATGGTGCCTTCGGAGACCATAGAGCAGGTGTACGAAGAACTGAGAGAACTGGGTGAAGAACTCCACCGGGAAGATCCGAGGTTCGAGTGCGAGGTCAGAGATGTGTTTGACGGGCTCAACCTGCTGCCTCATCTGCCTTTCCTGACTGATGAAATGATCCTATAATGACAACGGTTAAGGATATATATAACGACAGGGGCAAGGGAGATAGTGATCGAACCGTTCCCTGCATGGACTGACAGCAGGATTCATATCCAGCCAGACCCAGTCAAAATGTCTCGTGCTTGGGCCGGGAAAACTTAAAGTTGCCCATTCTGTAGATGAATACATAGATATCGACCAGATGGAAGAAGCCGCAGAGATCTATGCGGAAACAGCCCTCAGATATTGCGGAAGGAAAATAAACACAGGAGGCAGAGATGAAGGAGAGGTTGGATAACTTTATCATCGAAAACAGAGACAATATACTGGACGATATAGCGAAGCTGGTTAATATAGAAAGCTTCTGCGGCGACAGGAACATACCGCAAAAGCGCTGGATCATGTGCTTGACCGCGCCTGTGAAATGGGCATGAAGACCATGAAGTCCTCAAAGAATGATGTGGGTGTGGTCGAGATCGGCCAGGGTGACCAGATCGTAGGGATACTCACCCATGTGGATGTGGGTTGGGATCGAGACATCACCCAGTGGAAATACCCTGCCTTTTGAGGGCCGCATAGCTGACGGTTATATATGGGGAAGAGGAACCCTTGATGACAAGGGGCCGGTCATAATGATGTTGTATACATTGAAGGCGCTGAAAGACCTGGGACTTACATTGAACAAGCGCATATGGCTCATAATCGGTACTGCGGAAGAAGGCGTGTGGACCGACATGGACACCTTCAAAGAGGAGTTTGAGCAGCCGGCATTCGGATTTTTCACCAGACGGAAGCTTTCGATCATAAACAGAGAAAAAGGGATACTGCGATATCGGGCTTTTCTTCAAAGAACCTGATGTCAACATGATAGAGGAACTCCAAGGCGGCGACAGTCCCAACAGCGTACCTGCCAGGGCTTCGATCAAGCTCAAAGGCAGGCAGGAGAACATTTACAGCGGTGTTGCCAGCCACAGCTCGGTGCCGGGCAACGGGGTCAATGCCATAGAAAAACTTGCGGCCGATCAGGATATGGATTTCAGGTTTGTCAGGTTTATCATGGACTTTCTGGCGGGAGATCCCAACGGAACAAAACTCGGCATAGATGATCCAAAATATGCAGACAACGATGCTGGACAAGACTACCGTGGTCCCGACCATCATCAGGCTCAAAGACGGCGGAGTGGAGCTGACCATCAACATGAGACTGTGGTTCGGAGTGACAAAGGAAAAGGTCGAAAGCGCATTTGAAAAATATGCGGATGAATATGGATATAAGGCAGACATTCTCGATTTCCATGCACCTCTGGAGGTGCCGGAGGACAGAGACTTTCTCCAGGCCATGGCCAGGGTATATGAGAGTTTCGGCCTCAAAAACCGGTTCAGCACGACCCTGGGGACGACCTATGCCAAGTCCATGGACAACTGTGTAAGCTGGGGACCGCGCTTTGAGGACGAGCCAAGGGTTGCCCATACGGAAAACGAACGGATGAACATAGAGTCCATACTGCTGGCTGCAAGGATATATCTCAGGGTATCTGGCCGCCGTAGCCGCAGGACTGGAGATTGACTGACGGGACCATCCCGTGAGCTGAAAAATATTTATTTGTTGTTCCATCTTCTTCATTGTTTAAAAGCGCAGAAAATGGTATAATCATAATGTGTAAGTGAAAATTTAAACAAAATACAGAGGCCCAGATGAACGATTTTGAAAAAAACTGTAAAATCGTTGTGGTGCAGGCTGCGCCTGTCATGTTTGACAAGGCGGCCTGCATCCGCAAAGCTGTAGGACTCATACAGGAAGCCGCTTCAAAAAAAGCAGAGCTGATAGTGTTCCCGGAACTGTTCGTGCCGGGATATCCTTATGGGATGACTTTCGGGTTCACCGTTGGCAGCCGCAATGAAGACGGCCGAAAAGACTGGAAGCTTTATTACGACAATTCGATCCTGGTGCCGGGCGAAGAGACCGGTGCGATCGCCGCAGCTGCCGGAGAAAACGGCGTGTATGTGAGCATAGGCGTGTCGGAGCGTGACAGTGTTTCAGCTACATTATACAATTCAAATCTTTTCTTTTCGCCGGATGGTAAACTTGCGGCTATCCACCGCAAACTCAAACCTACCGGGACAGAAAAGAGTGGTATGGGGAGATGCGGATAAAGGGATTCTTTCCGGTGGTCCAGACAGAATGGGGCCCGATGGGAAGCCTTATCTGCTGGGAAAGCTACATGCCGCTGGCAAGGGTTGCCCTTTACAGCAAAGGAGTGACTCTTTACATATCGCCAAATACCAATGATAATGAAGAATGGCAGGCTACCATAAGGCATATAGCCATCGAAGGACATTGCTACTTCATCAACTGCGACATGTACTTTACAAAAGATATGTACCCTGGTGAACTGCACTGTTCAGACGAGATCGGCAGGCTCGGCGATATAGTATGCCGCGGAGGAAGCTGTATCATCGACCCGTATGGCCATTATGTGACAGAAACCTGTATGGGACAGGGAAGAGATCATATATGCTGACCTGGACATGGAAAAAAGTGCCGGAAAGCCGGATGGAATTCGATGGCTGCGGCCATTATTCAAGACCAGATGTGCTGGAACTCAAGATAAAAGATATGTGACCACAAGACGGGGCAGCCTGCCCCCGGAAAGGATTGATCGATGGAAATTTTCATTGCTTTTGGGATCTTTGTGGCCGCAATGCTTACATCTGTAATAAAAGGTTTTTCTATGATACCGCCGCTTATCATAGGGCTTTTGGCTTTCTCTGCAGCCGGGAGAGCCAGAGGTTTTCTTTTGGCAGCATGGCAGTGATGAGCAGGAAAAGCATAGCGGATTCCATAGTCGTGATAAAAGTAATGCTCATAATCGGAATACTCACGGCAGTATGGCGCATGTCCGGGACCATAACGGTTTTTTTGTATATTACGGCATGAAAGTCATAATGCCGCCCATATTCCTTATCATAACTTTGGCCTCTGCTGTCTGCTCAGCTATGCCATCGGCACTTCTTTCGGCATAGCGGGAACAGTGGGCGTCATATTCATGGCGCTGGCAAGGAGCGGCGGTGTTGACCCTGTGGTGACTGCAGGAGTGGTCATGTCAGGGATCTATTTCGGAGACCGGTGTTCCCCGAGTTTCATCAAGCGCCAATATGGTGGCGGGAGTGACCGGAACGGAAATATATGACAATGTAAAGATTATGTTCAAAACGGCAGTCCTGCCATTTATTATTACTGCCATAACATATATAATATTCTCGGTGCAGAATCCTATCAGCCATGGACGGATCCATGACGGCGGCCTTTGAAAAGGAATTTTCGATTTCGCTCTGGTCGTTTGTACCGGCTGTGGTCATGATAGCCCTGCCGCTCCTGAAAGTGGGCGTCATAAAGGCCATGACCGCCAGTATCGTCACCGGCCTATTGGTTGCCTGTATGGTGCAGGATGTGCCGGTCTTTGATGCAGTCAGGATATGCATAGCCGGTTATGAGTCTCAGAGCGAAGGCATAGGCACGATCCTCAATGGAGGCGGGCTGCTTTCTATGGTGGAGATCGCGGTGATACTGGTGATTTCCAGTACATATTCAGGCATATTCAGTGGGACAGGCATGCGCCTCTCCCTGCAGCATAAGCTGGCAAAGGCGTGCAGCAAGGTGGGCCGTTTTGCTGTCATGGTCTGCATGAGCATAGGTATAGCGGCGATATTCTGCAATCAGACCATTGGCACGCTTATGTGCTGTGATATAATGAAGAAGCCATATCTTGACGGTGGAGGCACCAGGGAAGAGTTGGCCATTGATATGGAAAACTCGGTGATACTGATCGCCTGTTTTATACCATGGTCCATTGGATGCAGCGTTCCTTTGGCCCTGCTGGGACAGATGTTTCATCTCTCCCGTTTGCGGTATATATGTACGCTGTGCCGTTATGTTATCTGTTCACCAAGAAAAGGTGGTTCAACAATTAAATGTAGGGGAAAAATATTGAGACTGTTTGACAACAAAGTACAGGAAATAAAATACAAAGTTTTGCGGGAAGTGGCTTACCAGGCATGGCACGGAAACGAAGCTTTGCTGAATTCAATACCATAGCAAACAATGTCATCGAAAGATCAGCCGCCTCAGAGGTGCTGCATTTACAAGGACAGAGCTGTTGTAGCCGAAAGGGTCAGGCTTGCCATCGGCGGAAGCAAAAATAACGACCATATAGTACAGGTCATAGATATTGCATGTGATGAATGTCCTGAAGCAGGATATGTTGTCACCGACCTGTGCAGAGGCTGCCTGGCCCACAACTGTGTGGCTTCATGCAAACGGAACGCCATAATCATCGATGAGCACCAGCATGCCCACATAGACAAGTCAAAATGCGTTGAATGCGGCAGATGTGCCAGCGCATGCCAGTACAGCGCCATACATAATTTCCAGCGCCCTTGTGAAAGAGCATGCAAGGTAAACGCCATTTCAATGGCTCCCGGAGGCGAAAGGCTTCCATAGATTACGACCAGTGTATCAACTGCGGCGCATGTGTCTATCATTGCCCGTTTGGAGCCACGGTAGATGTGTCCAGCATTGTCAATGTCATAAAGGAAATACAGGCCGCCGAGGAAAAACCTGCGGATGAAAAGGTGATAGCCATTGCGGCTCCTTCCATAGCGAGCCAGTTCCTTTACGCTTCTCTGGGACAGGTAATAACCGGCATAAAAGAGCTGGGCTTTTCGGAAGTGCTGGAAGTTGCCGTCGGGGCGGAAATGGTCGCCTACAAGGAAGGGCTGGAACTTAAGGAAAAAGGCTTCCTTACTTCATCATGCTGCCCTGCCTTTGTAAGATACATAGAGACGAAACATCCCAAGATGGTGGAACACATTTCCCACAACCTTTCGCCTATGGCCGAACTTGCCAAACATGTCAAGAAGAACAAGCCTAACTGCAAGATCGTGTTTATCGGGCCTTGCATAGCAAAAGAAAGCGGAGGTAAAAAGGATACCGTTAAACAGTATGTGGATTATGCCATCACCTTTGAGGAATTGCAGGCACTGTTCGACAGCAGGGAAGAGACCTGAAGACCCTCAAGTGGACTGACTGGAACCAGGCCTCATATTATGGCCGCATATTTGCCACCACAGGCGGTGTGGCGGCGGCTGTGGGCCAGATGCTCAAGGAACTCAAGATGGAAGATTTCGACTACAACCCTGTGGTATGCGATGGTATAGACAAATGTAAAGTAGCCTTGCTGAAAGCATCAAAGGGAGTCCTGCCAAACAACTTTATCGAAGGAATGGCCTGCGTTGGAGGCTGCATAGGAGGAAGCGGCAATCTGGTGCGCTACGAAGATGCGCCGGAGGAGATGGAAGAACATATAGAATCCGCTGTGGAGATGGAAATGCTTCCTAATGTAAAGAAAAATATAAATATAGTCTGATGACGGGGCGTGGCCCCAGCGGAAACGCACTACACCGGAAACAGAGAAAAAAGTGGATCAGGGGGACCGACTACACCGAAATGACGCCTTCAGGCAATTTTAGGGAGTGAGGACTGCTTCAGCAGGATTATTTTGACAAGCAAAAGTTGTCAAAATGGCAAAAATCCGCGAGAAATGCACCTTACTCCTTTTTTATTCCCCCCTAAAAGTTCTGTTTTGAAGAAATCAGGTGGAGAGCGTCCCCTGAAAGACGAAAAAATCCGTTTCCGGTGTAGCCGGTCCCCTTGATCGTGAAAAATATATTTCAGGGGAGACTCCCTTGCCTCTGAGTCCCTTGACAAACTAATTTCATTAGTTTTATAATAAAACTAATGAAATTAGTTTTGAGGTGAAAAAAATGCCGAGACAGGGATTAAACAGGGAAAATGTCATAGATGCCGCTATTAAGCTTATAGAGGAAAAGGGTTACTCAAACTTTTCCATCAACGAACTGGCAAAAACCTTAATGTCAAGCCGGCTTCTTTATATAATCATATAGTGAACATAGATGAGATATTCAGCGAGACAGCCGCACGGGCCAATTCGATGATGATAGAAGCCGAAGAAAAAGCCAGCAAAGGAAAGATACGGGATGAAGCGCTGTTTGCCATCGCTGACGCTTACAGGGATTTTGCCAGATCACATTATGAGTTATATAAGGTGGTATTCAACCTGCAAAATTCAGGAGCGATTTTATGCGGAAAGAAGAAGTAGGAAGGACCATAGCTCCGATAATGGAGGCGCTTTCGGCATATCGCCTCAATGAAACACAAAAGACACTGGCAGCGGACCCTCAGGAGCGTCATGCACGGATTTGTTGCCCACGAAGAGGCGGGAGGCTTTGCCTACATCGGTACTCAAAGAGATGAAAGTTACAGGGTTGCAATAAGATGCGTGATAGACAGGATAAATAAGGAGGAGGCGGGAAGGTGAACATCAACAACAAGGCGTTATTTGAAAATACGCCGGTGAACAAAGGCTGTGCTGTCCCTTATACTTCCTACGGTGATAAGCCAGCTTATAACAGTCATCTATAATGTGGCGGATACTTTTTTATCGGGCAGCTTGGCGATCCTGCCCAGGTGGCGGCTGTCTCTCTGTGCCTGCCGCTTTTCATCTTTCTGACAGGAATGGCAAACTTGCTTGGGATCGGGGTTCAAGCCTGATCGCAAAGGAGCCTTGGCGTAGGCAAGCCGCAAAGGCCAGGAATGTGGCTGCTTTCAGTATATGGGCAGCTGCCGGGCGGCAGCCGCCTATGGCCTTGTATTGCTGATACTGGGTGATAAGATCCTTCCGGCCATAGGCGCCGATGAAGAAACTTATATGTACTGTTCTGACTATGTTTTCTGGACCATAACCATCGGTGCGGCTCCGACTGTCATGAACCAGGTGTTTGCTCATCTGGTAAGGTCGGAAGGCTGCTCGCGGGAAGCCAGCTTTGGGTGGCCATAGGAGGAGTCTTGAACATAGGTCTGGATCCGGTATTTATATTTTTTCCTCGGAATGGAAACTACTGGTGCGGCCGTGGCAACGATGATCTCAAATATCATCGCCATGGGATATTTTATCATTTTGATAAACAGGAGACGGTCCTTTCCGTAATAAGCCTTGATATCAGGAACTTTACTTTAAAACAGCGGATCCCTGCAGATGTGCTGCTTATTGGGACTGCCAAGCTGCATGATGAACCTGATGGGGTGCTTTCAAATATCACGATAAATGTACTGATGTCTTCTTACGGCAGTGCCGCTGTTGCAGCTGTGGGAGTGGCAAAGAAAGTGGACAATGTATCTTTTGCTGTTGCTACGGGCATATCCCAGGGTGTTCTGCCGCTTATAGCATATAATTATGCAAGCGGCGACCACAGACGGATGTCTGCCACCATAAGGACGACATTTGTGATCTGTCTCGGTGTCCTTACGGCCCTTTCTGTACTGCTGTTCACATGTGCCGCTCCAATAGTCAGAGCATTTATTGATGATCCGCTGACTGTGGAGCATGGGCAGTTTTTCCAGAAAGTCATCTGCCTGACCGGGCCATGTATTGCGGTCACATTGACTACCATTGCAGTATTTCAGTCCATGGGGCATAAGGTCCAGCCGCTGATCCTTTCAGTGCTCAGAAAGGGAGGGCTGGACATACCTCTGATGTTCATAATGAACAGGCTGGCTGGTCTTGACGGGATCATATGGGCCACGCCGATGGCCGATTTAACGGCCATGATAGTGGCTATGATATTTATGAAAGCGTTCAGAAAGGAAATGAAGATGAAGATGACAGACGCAGATGAGAAAAATATCTGCCTCAGATGAAAAAAATACAGGAAGCATCTGATGAAGAGGTATCATTTATATCCGCCCAGCTGATGGAAAAAAACAAAGAAGCCTATGAGGAACTGGCCAAATGAAAAAGCTGACATATGAGCAGATTTTTGATGATGTATGAGGAGATAACAGGGCAGACAGGGGAACTGCCGGAATAAGAGACAAAAAGAACTTCTGGAGCTTTTCGGCTCTGAGCGTTGCAAAACCATGCCTTTGTGGATTCGGAGAGCCCATGCCATGCTTGTTTTTCTGGGGATGAAACGATTGTATTTTCCGTCATTGCATGGAAGAAATGACAGATTGCGGAGCAAGATGTACCTTCCTTTAACGAAGTTCGTTTTTCATTAGCTCTTTATGTAAGACTGATTTCCGGTTATCCTGTTTTTGTGCCTGTTCATGGGACAGAAAGGACACTATCATGAAATCAAAACATCTGACCTTAGATCAAAGAAAAGCTATCCAGGACGGAATCGAAAACCGTCTCTCTAAAACCGCTATCGCTCGCCTTATCGGCAAAGATCCTTCCACCGTTGCTAAGGAGATTACAGCTCACAGAAAGCTTAAACCTCGCAATCGCTTTAATTCTCCCATCATCTGCGCCAACTTCAAATCATGCACCAAGCCTCGCAAGCTTTGCTCCGACAAATGCCCTCAGTACAAAGAACAGTCCTGCTCACTTCGTGACCGCTCCATCGGTGCCTGCAATCACTGCGAACGCATCCAAAGGTGCAGATTGGATCACTTCTTCTACAATGCTTCAAGGGCTCACGAAGAGTATCTCTTCCATCTGTCCGATTCAAGGCAAGGTGTGAACCTCTCTGAGCCTCACAGAATCCTAATTGCTCAAACTATCAAGCCACTTCTTGATAAAGGCCAGTCTCTTTATCATATCCTTGAAAATCATCCCGAACTTGATATTTCCGTCAAATCCCTTTATACATACATTGAGGGCGGCATTTTCAAGGATTTCGGCATCGATAACTTCTCTCTCAGAAGGCAGGTCTCCATGCGACAGAGAAAAAAGATCAAAGTACGCAAAGAACCTGTCAACTACGACGGCCACAAGTATTCCGACTACCTTCTCTTCTGCAAGGAGAATCCTTGTGTCCCTACTACTGAAATGGATACCCTCTACAATCAGCCGGACGGCCCATATATCCAGACTTTCTCTTTTCAGAATACCTCTCTGATGATCGGTATCCTCCATCATGAAAAGACCTCTGAATCTATGGCTTCTTCCCTTGACTTGCTTGAGGATATCCTCGCTGATGATTTCTTCAAACTCTTCTCCCTCATCCTCACCGACAGAGGCTCTGAATTTGAAAAAGTCTCCCTCTTTGAGACCAATTCTCTGACCGGAAAAACAAGATCTAATATCTTCTATTGTGATCCTCAGACTCCCTCTCAGAAACCTCATGTGGAGAACAATCATAATCTGGTCAGGAATATCCTGCCTAATGGCAGAAAGCTTTCTTCTTTGACTCAGCATGATCTAAACATCATGTTCAGCCATATCAATTCTGTGCCAAGGAAGATCCTCGGCGGCAAAACACCTTATGAGGTCTTTTCTTTCCTGTACAGCGAAGATATCCTGCATAAGCTGGGAATCGTCCGCATACAGCCCGATGCCGTCACATTAAAGCCGTTTTTTGCTTGAGATAGAGTAGGATGCATCCCTTATTCAACCTGCCCTAATCAGAAGATTCCCATGAACCTGCACACATGACATGCTCTAAAACATCCCAAAAGGGTATGTGGAACTTTGTCTTTCACTAAAAAGAAAAGCCTCCGCATGTTCCGCTTTAGAGTACGCAAAATTCAGGTCCATTACTTAAATTTACACAAAGGCCGTACTTTTTCAAGATATATCTATCTTTTTCGTATTGAAAACCGAGCTTTATCTTTCATCCTGAACTTACTTTTTCTTCTGGAAGTTAGTTTTTCATTTTACCATGTTTTTTTCGCCGATGTTTTTCCTGCAGAGTTTTTGGACGACGGATGACAGAAATACGGTTTGCCTTGTCCGCCTCCCAGGGGACAGATATGTATATCTTCACAATGTGATGTCACAGGCAAGAAAACATCAGATGCTGTAAAATTTTCTGCCGCAAGTCACATTAACCTTGCAAAAAGTTTACTGAGATAAGCTATAATATATAAGTTAAAAAGAGGCGTAAAAAGGCGCCCCGGCGAGTTTGGACCCGGTGGATCACATGGTCCTGAGAGAGGGTCTGGGCATTATTTATACCGCAGAGACGGTGAAAGGAAAGGGAGACAAAGTATGGATACCGTTCCCGACGGGAAAAGTAAGATGACAAGAATAAATAACCGCTTTGCTCCGATGAAACAGAAATAAATCCGTGATTTCTCTTCTGTCCCGGCAAGGCGGGATACGAAAGGAGGAAATCACAATGGAACCGATAAAGACATTACAGCCTGATGTGGAAATGGAAGAATCCCTCCAGAAGATATTGGAAGCTTGATCGATGAAAAAAGTATTTTCAGGCAAGAGATGAGCTGCTAAAATACAACGAACCGGACATTGCCGAAATGTTCGAGGAAATGCTGGAAGATACCGACATCCTCGAATCTACCATCGTTATCTACAGGCTGCTTCCGAAAGATGTTTCTGTAGAGGTCTTTGCCTATCTTCCGTCAGATGACCAGCTGAAGATAGTGGACGGCATTACAGATGCAGAGCTCAGTTATATCGTACAGCAGCTTGACTTTGACGATAAGATCGACGTGCTGGAAGAACTGCCGGCAAATCTTGTGGACAAGATACTGGAAAAAAGACACCCAAAGACGAGCGGAAGCTCATCAATACATTTTAAATTATCCGGATACCTGTGCCGGAAGCCTGATGACGCCTGATTACATAAGCCTGCAAAAGAACATGACTGTTGGCGAGGCGATGGCTTATATCAAAAAGAAGGCATGGATGCCGAAACGATATATACCTGTTATGTAAAGGATACCGGGCGCAAGCTGATCGGGATAGTTTCCCTGAGCACGCTGGTGGTCACGGATGATAATATCAGGATAAAAGAGATAATGCATACTGATTATGTATGCGTAAATGTCTATGAAGACCAGGAAGATGTAGCGGAACTGTTCAAAATACGGTTTTCTAGCGATACCGGTTGTAGATAACGAACACAGGCTGGTAGGCATAATCACCATGGATGATATCCTGGAAGTAATAGATGATGAAAATACTGAGGATATCGGCATTATGGCAGGTATCATCGACTGGGAAGACTCAGATAAAGACTATCTGGATGTTTCTGTATGGCAGCACGCCAAGAACAGGCTGCCGTGGCTTTTGATACTTATGGTGGCTTATGTCTTTACAGGCATGATAGTTACCAGTTTTGAAAACAGGCTATCGGAGGTCATCTGCCTTGTGGCCTATATGCCCATGCTCATGGGCACAGGAGGAAATACCGGATCTCAGGCCGCCACACTTATAATCAGAGGTCTTGCCATGGGTGAGGTAGAAACTTCCCATGCAGCAAAGGTACTCTGGAAGGAAGTTAGGATAGGCCTTATCGTAGGCGTCATACGCAGCGCATTTAATTTTGCGAGGATATGCATATTCGACGGCTACAGGAGTGATGATAGCTCTGACGGTTTGCAGTGCAATGCTGGTGATCGTGGTCTTTGCAAAGATCATAGGAAGCATGATCCCGCTGCTGGTAAAGAAGATAAACCTGGACCCGGCACTCATTGCCAATCCGGCCATATCGTCAATCTCAGATGCTGTGGCATTGTCCATCTATTTTCTGATGGCGTCATTGTTCCTTGGCCTGTGATCCCTATGTAAATATTCAAAAATGGTTATACTAAAAGTCAGAAAAAGAAACTCTTTTCTGACTTTTTTGAAAAAGCGGTCCTTAGATATTTTCCCTGTAAGACCAATGATCCGTCAGGCGGCATTGCAGGTCGGGGCAGTTCTTGGCAGGCAGGAAAGCCCGGCAGGAGGGCCGGCTCCGCCGACAGATGAGCCTGTAACGGAGCAGGACCGCCGTCCAAAAGGGCATCAGCAGTATTCTGCGGAAACTGATGGAAAGGGGAGAAAAATCATCATGACAACAAGTATGATTACCGAAGATCTGGTCAAAACTATTATCGGGAAGCGCAGTAGGGAAATACATAAAGGAGACTGCGGACGGATATTGATAGCCGCAGGCTCCAGAGGGATGGCCGGCGCTGCAGTCCTTTCTGCCACAGCAGCCCTGAGAGCGGGGAGCGGGCTTGTACAGATGGCCATACCGGACGAAATATTTCCCATAGTGCAGACAGGCATACCAGAAGCCACATGCCTCTCACGCGACTTCACTAAAATCGACCTGGGCCGTTTTGACGCGGCGGCGGCAGGTCCCGGAATGGGGAAGGAGAAGAAAGCGTGCGGTCCGTCTTATATCTCATTGAAAATTTCGGCGGCCCGTTGGTGCTGGATGCAGATGCTCTGAATATCATCGCACACAGGGACCTTTTTTGAAAACTGCGGCAGCGGAAGCCCGGAACCACAGTGATCACTCCCCCATGCCGGAGAGGCCAAAAGGCTTCTGGGACGGGACGGGAGTATGGAAAGCAGGCAGGCAGCCATGACTGAGAATGCCGGTATGCAAACGGCCATGACTGAAACTGAGCGGCACAAGATGGCAAAGGACCTCCGGCAAAAAAACAGGAGCCATAACCATACTTAAAGGACATGGAACTTTAGTAGCCTTAAACGACGATGGAGCATATACTAATACTACAGGTAACCCGGGAATGGCAACTGCCGGATCGGGTGATGTCCTAACAGGCATCATAACCTCACGGGCAGGCCAGAAAAAGCCTTCGGGACAGCGGATCACCGCTGCTGAGGCAGCCATATGCGGAGTATTCATACACGGCATGGCCGGGGACCTGGCGGCGGAGTCCATGGGGGAATACGGACTTATCGCCGGAGATATAGCCTACCATACGGCTCTCGCACTTTAAAAGATTTCAGGCTGACATCCACATCAAAAAGAAAAGATCAGATCAAAAGGAGTGTTGGACTTGATAGTAAAAAAGGGGGATCTGTTTTTTGCTGATCTAAGTCCTGTAGTAGGCTCTGAACAAAGGGAGTAAGGCCTGTACTGGTCGTACAGAACGACGTAGGAAACAAATACAGCCCAACCATCATCGTGGCTGCCGTCACTTCACAGACAGGAAAAGCGAAGCTCCCTACACATGTGCAGCTTCAGGCCACACAGGGCGGACTCAGCAAGGACTCGGTGGTTCTTCTGGAACAGCTGAGGACCATAGATAAACAGCGGCTAAAGGAAAAGATCGGCGCTCTCAGCGAAAACCAGCTTCCAGATGTGGAAAAAGCGCTGAGTGTAAGTTTGGGAATTGCCAATTTGCCTCAAAACCGTTAAAATAGGAGTAGCAGAATGTGGAGGCCCGCTTTTGGACCGGGCGGGTCTCCTTTGCCAATATATCTTATACAACAGGAGGAGCATATGGAGCACATAGAATATAAGAAATCGCATCCCGTATAAGGATGGATGTGATAGAAAAGAAGTACATAGCGCCGGTTCAGGGCATCCGGGCGGTTCGCTTTCTGCAGCCGATATAGTCACAGCCCTTTATTTCGGTGAGATGAACATTGATCCGAAAACCCGCAGATGAAAGGCAGAGACAAATTTGTACTTTCAAAGGACATGCTGCTCCTGTCCAGTATGCGGCTCTGGCGGAAAAAGGATATTTTCAAAGGAAGAACTGACCACACTGCGAAAACTGGGCAGCCGGCTCCAGGGCCATCCCAACATGCATAAGCTGCCTGGGATAGAAATGTCTACGGGTTCGCTGGGACAGGGCTTTTGCCGTCTGTGTCGGAATGGCCATAGCCAACAAGATAGATAATGATCCGGGAAGGATATATACGCTCTGGGCGACGGAGAGCTGCAGGAAGGACTCATATGGGAGGCTGCAATGGCATCGGCTCACTATAAGCTGGACAACCTGTGCGTCATCGTTGACTGGAACGGACTTCAGATAGACGGACGAAATGATGATGTCATGACTGTCAGTCCGGTAGATGAGAAATTTAAAGCCTTTGGGTTCAATGTGCTGACCATAGACGGACATAGTTTTGAACAGATCTTTGAGGCTTTTAAACAGGCCAGAGAGTGCAAGGGGAAGCCGACAGCGATCATCGCAAAGACTCACAAGGGACGCGGTGTATCATTCATGGAAGATCAGGCCGGATGGCATGGCAAGGCTCCTGACGACCAGCAGGCGCAGCAGGCTATAAGCGAACTTGAGGAAGCAGAAAAACAGGCAGGGGGTGACAGATAATGGCCGATAAAAAGCGACAAGACAGGCTTACGGAAAAGCCCTGGTAGAAATAGGAAAGACCAATGAAGATCTTATAGTCATGGATGCTGACCTTTCCAAGTCGACCATGACTGCGGAATTTGCCAAAGAGTTTCCTGACAGGTTTTTCAACATGGGAATAGCCGAACAGGATCTGTATGCAGCCGCCTGCGGCATCGCTCTGTCGGGTAAGACGGTGTGCGCCAGCACTTTTTGCCATGTTTGCAGCCGGGCGGGCTTTTGAGATAATAAGAAATTCCATCGGTTATACCCATGCAAATGTAAAGATATGCGCAACCCATGCAGGCATAACGGTGGGGAGAGGACGGCGCCAGTCACCAGACCTTTGAAGATATAGCCCTGATGAGGACCATACCGGGAATGACCGTGGTCAACCCATGCGATGCGGTTTCATGTGAGGAACTTATGAAACAGGTGATCGCCATGGAAGGCCCATGTTATGTGAGATTGGGACGGGCGGCAGTGCCGGTGCTGTATGATGATGCCGGCATGATAAAGCTGGGAAAAGGCAGCTGGCTCCGGAGAGAAAGGACATGACCATCGTTGCAACCGGTATAATGGTCAGCGCCGCTTTGGAAGCAGCAGAAAGACTGGCCGCAACGGGCATTGATGCAGGAGTCATCGATATGCACACCATCAAGCCTATGGATGAGGATATTTTGATGGAAGCGGCAAAGACAGGTCCTGTGGTGACTGCTGAAGAACACTCAGTGATAGGAGGCCTTGGAGGCGCTGTTGCTGAAGTCCTTTCTAGGCGCTGCCCTGTTAAGATAGCCATGGTAGGACAGCAGGATACCTTCGGAGAATCAGGCAAACCTCAGGAACTTCTTGAAAAATACCATATGACTTCTTCCGACATAGAGAAGGCTGCCATGGGGCTGATGTCAGAATGACCAGTGACGGCAGCGGGCATATAAAGGCAAAATAAGAATAAGACTCCCTTCGGTCTCATAATATGTTATGAAACTTTATGAGCGAAGGGAGTTTTTTATGACCGATGACGCGAAAAAAAAAACTGAAAAATGCCTTCACGCAAGGCACTTCTCATAGCCGGGACCATCATACTGCTTGCGGCAGCCTTGTGGCTGATTTTCGGCCAAGGCTTTAGTCGGAGAACGGCAGGTGGATTTTACACAGCTTTCAAAGGATCAGCTGCCAAAGTCCGTAGAGACTGAGGTGATACCCGAATACAGGGAACAGGCGGGCCCTTGGCTGTCTCATCGACGGCAGAGTATATGTCATTGTCACAAGAGGTGAAAAACCTACAGCCGGTTACGAGGCATCCATTGAAAATATTGCCATTGAAAAGACCGATGGCGGCAATAATATGAAGGTATATGCAAAGTTCACCGATCCATCGGAGGGTACGGCAGTATCACAGATAGTCACTTATCCTTATGTGGTGGCAAAGACCGAACTTACATCACTGCCTGATACAGTGGAACTGGTCGTTAAATATGCAGAATGACAAAGTCTCGGGAAAATACATATCCGTAAGAATATACGGCAAAATTTCCTGTCGGCATGATTGACATTTATTTCCATTCGTGATACGATTTACATAAAATGGAAAGAAAATATATATCATAGGAGGCTGCCGGGGTGCGGGGCCACATTTGTGGCCGCCGGACTGGCCTTTGCCATGGGACGGCGGCCCGAAGGGAAAAAAGGGATCGCATATCTTGAAGGTGTTTCCACGATGACGGGCCAGGGGAAGCGGACACAGCCTGCCATATTATGAACTGTCCCTAGACAGGCATATATCTGCCGGAAGATTTTCCGATATGTTCGCAGTCAAAAGAGGGCAAAGATCCGTCCAACAGACTGAACCTGTATGGCAATGTGAACTGGGCGGTGCGAACGGATATGTCGCCGGCAGGTGTTTTTTTTGTCTCCGGAGGATGTGGCCGGAAGATTTGTGCTGTGGGACAGCCCCGGTGCATCGGGCGGCCTATGAGCCGGATCTGGTCATCTTTGTCTTTGATGTGCTCCCAAGCCGTGTCGTGGCATCCGTCCCTCAAAAGGAAATATGCCGGAAGCGCTTTGGAAACAGAATGCTCTGGGTCATGAACAGAGTTATGGACAAGCCATATGAAAAGGCCGCAAGGCAGGCGGAAAGATATCTTGGGATCAGAGCTGATTACTGCATAGAAAACGAACCTTTGAAAATATCCTGTCATCAGAACTCTGTCTGCAGCCTTTTCATAAGGTCAATGGGCTGCATGCAGGAAACACCGGGAACATAGGACCGGCAAACATGGAGATCTTTGATTCCATGGCAGAGCATATCCTTGGTCTGTACTGATAAGGGGGAAAGATTGACAGACTTCGCGGCATATCACAGTATCTACACATTTTCTGCCATGATTTTCTATTTCAATTAATGTCAAAATGTAGTATAATTATAATGAATTTGTAGAAAAAAGTACAAACGGAGGTAAACATGATTACTTTTTAGCCATGTGACCAAAACTTACCGTACGAACATAGGGCTGGATGATGTTTAGTGTCGACATTGCAAAAGGAGATTTTGTTTTTCTGGTAGGCCCAAAGGGAGCCGGAAAATCCACTTTTATCAAGCTTATACTTAAAGAGATAGATGCTGACGAAGGAAGCATAATAGTTGATGATAAAAAGTAACTACTTTGAGCAACAGGGAGGTCGGAACTCAGGAGAAAGGTGGGAACTGTATTTCAGGATTTCCGCCTGCTCCCAAAAAAGACAGTGTTTGAAAATGTGGCTTTCGCCATGGAAGTCCTGCACAAGAGCAAGAGACAGATAAGGAAACAGGTCCCCCAGGTGCTGAGTCTGGTGGGCATAACAGACAAGGCCACAAATATCCGGATGAGCTTTCTGCAGGTGAGCAGCAAAGAGTGGCCTGTAGCAAGGGCCATCATAAATAACCCGACTGTACTCATTGCCGATGAGGCCACAGGAAAATCTGGACCCGATAACAGCAGCGGAGATAATGGACCTTCTTGAACAGATAAACATGAGAGGAACTACTATAGTTATGGTGACACATGCCAAGGATATAGTAGACAGGATGAAAAAAGCGAGTCATAGCCATAGAAAAGGGAAAGATCATAAGAGATGAAGAAGGCGTTTACGGCTTCAAAGAGGGGAGTGAATACCCTTGAATAGTCTTTTTACAATATCAAGCAGGGTTTTACCCAGATCCTCAGGAACCGCGGAATGAGCCTTGCATCTATATTTTCCATAGTGGCGATGCTTTTTTATTTTGGGGATCTTCTTTGCATACTTGTTAACCTTAACCTGTTTTACCGAAGTTGTAAAGACAGGATTATGACCAGGTGGAGGTATTCTTGAGGATGAGGTGACACAGGAACAGGCGCAGCAGCTTATGGCCGATATAGAAAACTACGAGGGCGTCAGCAGCGTCACATACAGGACAAAAAGAGGAAGCCCTTGACATAATGAAGGAAAGATGGGGAAAGCGGATATCTGCTTGATTCCCTCGGAGAAAAACCTGCCTGCTTCCATACTCATAGGCGTTGAAATAGATGACGCTTCTGCCGTATCGGAATATGCAGGCTCATTGGACGGAGTAGAGGATATACAGTACTACAGGGAGACGGTGGAAAAACTGACTTCAGTGACACGGGGACTGCAGATCGAGCCATTGTGGTCATGGCGTTCCTCATAGTGGTGTGTATAGTGGTCGTCTCCAATACCATCAAACTCACCGTTTTCGCACGATCAAGGGAAATCAGGATAATGAAATATGTAGGCGCCACCAACTGGTTCATCAGGGACCGTTCATGACGGAAGGCGTCATCATCAGGGGTGTTTGCTGCCCCTTGTGGCGACAGTGCTCATGGGGCTTCTCTATGGCAATGTCATCAACCTCAGGTAATCAGGTCATAGCCATTGTTTCAGCTCCGCTGATCTCGGCAGGATATATGATAGTAAACATGCTTATCATATTCCTGGTACTTGGGGGCCAACATAGGGCGTGGGGAAGTATAATTTCCATGAGGAAGTTCCTTGATGCATAACGGAGGAGATAAGATGAAAAAAAAGGTATTTGCTTAGGACTGGCAGCAATCCTGATATTCACATTTTCTGTATCCGGGATGGCATTTGCATCATCTCAGAGCGAACTGGAAGAGGATCTTGCCAGCGTGGAAAGCGAAAGAGACGAAGTAAGCCAGAGGCTTTCGGAAGTCATGGATCAGATATAGAGACACTGCAACCTCAGGTTGATGCGCTGGATGCAGAGGTGGCTGAGGCAAACAGCAAGATCGTTGCCACCGAAAATGAGATAGCCCAGAAGGAAGAAGAAATGAGAAGCCGTGAGGACGGGCTCAACGAAAGACTGCGGCTCATGTACAAAAACGGATCCGTAGGTTTCATAGATGTGCTCCTTGGGTCAAACAGCATTTCGGAATTCATTTCCAACCTTGACCTTATCCAGAGGATATATAAAAATGATATGGATGTGCTGGAAACCCTCAGAAAGAGCATGAGGAACTGGAGGATCTGAGAGCGGAGCTCCAGCAGGACAAGCCGACCTTGACCAGAAACGCGCCGAACTGGAAAGCCAGGTGGCGGAGCTGGATTCTCTCAAAGCTGAACTGGAAGCTAAAGAGGACGAACTGCTGGCTCAGGCAGAAGATCTTAACCAGCAGATACAGGATATGATAGACACAGGCAGCGACTATGTGGGCGGAGGTTCATGGGTATGGCCTGCTCCTGCCAGTCATTACCTGACATCATATTTCGGATGGAGGATACATCCGGTTTACGGAACATGGAAATACCATTCCGGAATAGATATAGCCGCTTCTTCCGGGACCAATGTCCTGGCGGCAGCATCCGGTACTGTGATACTTTCCCAGAAGTACGGCGGATATGGACAGTGTATAATAATCGACCACGGAGGCGGCATAACAAGCCTTTACGGTCATATGATAATAGGTTCGCAGAAGGTATCCGTAGGAGATACGGTACAGGCCGGACAGGTGATCGGCCTTGTAGGCAGCAGCGGCGTGTCTTCGGGACCTCATCTGCATTTTGAAGTACGAGAGGGCGGAACCCTTGTAGACCCGCTTAACTATGTAAGCTGAATATGAAACTTGATCCCTATAGTAAAGAAAATCTTGAACAAAAGAGGAATATGTGCCGAAGCTGACATCGTTGAATTCCTGTCAGATAAACCGAGAAAAACTTACGATCCATTCCTGCTTCCCGATATGGAGGCAGGAGTGGATTTTGATTTTATCTGAAACAGGCAAAGGCTCCAAGATCTGTGTGTATGGAGATTACGATGCTGACGGTATAACATCTACTGCGCTGATGATGACGATGCTTTCTCATCTTACATCATGGGAAAATCTGTCATACTACATACCATCCCGGTTTGAAGAGGGATATGGCCTGAACATGGAGGCTGTAGAGCAGATAGCAGCCGGCGGCTGTGATATGATAATAACAGTAGACTGTGGGAGCGTTTCCTACGAAGAAGCGGAGTATGCCAAGAAGCTGGGCATGAAGATACTGGTGACTGACCATCATAATATTACAGACAAGATGGCAGACTGTCTGCTGATAAACCCCAAGCGCCCGGACAGCAGCTATCCTTTCAGAGAACTGGCAGGCTGCGGAGTAGCTTTCAAGGTCGCTCAGGGCCTGCAAAAAAAAGCAGGCCTGCCGAAGCACACTCTGACAGAGGTCCTTGACCTGGCCGCCATAGGTACAGTTGGGGATATAATGCCTCTGCTGGATGAAAACAGGACCATAACAAAATACGGACTGAAAGTGATAAACATGTGCCCAAGGCCGGGACTGAAAAAGCTCATAGAGGGTACTTCCCTGAAAGCAGGCTCGATCTCATCCGGAAATATCAGCTTCGTGATCGTGCCGCATCTGAATGCCTCCGGAAGGATAGAGGACGCTTCGCAGGCAGTGGAACTCCTGCTTGGCAGATGTCCAGATGAAGAAATGGATATGATAGTGTCAGATATCCTCCAAAAGAACATCCAGAGACGGAAACTGCAGAATGAACTCTTTGAAGAACTGAAAAAGGCTGTGGATAAAGATGCTCCCTGATGATTTTATGATCCTGGAGTCTGACGGGAACCATGAGGGCATAGCCGGTATCGTGGCGGGAAAGATCAAGGATGCTTTCTACAGGCCCACGGTGATATTGAGTCCAACAGGAGACGGCGACAGCCTCCCTCAAAGGTACGGGCCGCAGTATTGAGGGAGTGGATCTTTACAAAGTGCTCAAAACCCAAGAACACCTTTTTGTAAAGTTCGGCGGTCATGCAGGAGCCTGCGGCTTTTCCATGAAAAAAGAGGACTTGCCTCTGCTCAAAGAGGGAGTTTCTCAGCAGATGCAAAAGATAAAAGCTGAGAATAGCCGGGTGTTTGAAAGAAAGTTTGATATAGATATGGAGCTTTCTCCCGGACAGATGTCTGTTGAGCTGGCACAGCAGATGGAAATGCTCGCTCCATTTGGCAATAAGAATCCAAGACCGCTGATCGAATGCCGTCAGGTGCATATCAGCAATGTAAGATATATGGGCTCCGATGGCCAGCATGTGAGGTTTTATGCTGCCGTAGGCAGATCAGCCAAGCTGGAGTGCGTTCTTTTCAATAATGCAAAAAAGTATGATTTTACAAAGCTGGAAAAAGAAGATGTGAACATGGTCGGAAACATCGAGTGCCATCAGTGGCAGGGCAATATGCGTCTTCAGTTTCTTGCAGCAGAAATACAAATTGACGAACAACCTGGGCAATGATATAATTTTAGCAAGAAAGGAGCGCACGCCATGTCATACGAATCAAGACTGAAAAATCAGGATATAGATGAACTGTTTGAGGCTATACTTACCCTCAGGGACCAGGAAGATTGTTACCGTTTTTTGAAGATATCTGCACCATAAATGAGATACATGCCATAGCACAGAGACTCCAGGTGGCCAAGCTGCTTTCCGAAAAAAAAGAACATATGCTGAGATAGAAGCTCTGACCAAGGCGTCCACGGCGACCATAAGCAGGATAAACAAATGCCTGGTATATGGAGCTGATGGTTACAGACGGGTACTTGAGCGGCTGAAAGAAAACGAAGATGCCAAATGATTTTGACTTGTTCATACGCAGGGACTTTGATCCGGCTGCCGAAAGGCACGCAGGTTTTTCCAACAGCCTCCTGTGCAGGGCTGTTGCCGCATACGGCATTCCACGGGAAAGGGTCGAAGCCCTGAGCCTTTTGAGAACGGAAAAGGGCAAACCCTTTTTAAAGATTCTGACATATATTTTAATATAAGCCATAGCCGGAACATATGGGCCTGCCTTGTCGGCCGGTCTTGTTGCGGCTTGGATATACAGTATATCAGGCCGTGCGGTTATAAAAAGATTGCAGGCCGTTTTTTTTCGGAGACAGAACAGCAATATGTAAGCGAAAAGGGCATTGACGGCTTTTTTGACATATGGGTAAGGCGTGAGGCATACGGAAAATTTACCGGAGAGGGCTTTTTCGAGAGTGTCCGGATTTTATCCGCAATGGAAAACCGGTGGGAGAACTTCCCGGCGGCGTGGTGATGGTGCCGGTGGAACTGAAAACAGCAGAGCGAGATATAAAATGCGCCGTCTGCACCGGCGGCCCTGTTTCCGTTTTAAATATCAGGGAGGACTGGTAAAATGAAGATAACTTTTTATCCGACAATATCACGGAAAATCCAAAATGTCTGGCTGAATGGGGACTGTCCGTTTACATTGAGACAGGAGAAAAAGGTCCTTTTGACCTGGGCGCTTCGTCAATGTTTGTCCGCAATGCCAAAAACTCAGGATGGACCTTTCGGAAGCCGATCTTGCAGTGATCAGTCACGGCCATTACGATCACACAGGCGGAATGGAGGCTTTTGCGGAAATAAACGGCAAGGCTCCGGTCTATATCCATCGCAGCGCTCTTCAGGAATTTTACGGGACCGATGACAACGGTAATATGGATGACTACAACTGTGGTATCCTCTGGAGTCAGGAACTGAAGGATAGGCTGGCGGACAGGCTGGTATTCACCGACCATGTGACCGAGATAGATGAAAATATCGCCTTGATAGGCGACATAAAACCGCTGGACGAGTTCCCGATGACAGAAAATTTCTACATCCCGGTGGACGCCGATAAGAAAAGAATTCCGTCCCGACCCCATGGACCATGAGCAGGTATTGGTGATAAAGGAAAACGGGGCTCCATGTATTCTCCGGATGCGCCCACAGGTATCATGGCGATTTTACATCGGGTAAGGGAAGAATATCCCGGCATGCCTATCAGGAGCGTTGGGCAGCCGGAATGCATCTGTATTCTCTTCCTGAGCACAAGAAGCGCGAAGTTGTAGAGGCTATGGCAGAAATGAAGATAGGATATGTGCTTCCTGTCCACTGCACAGGCATGGAAGCGATCATGATGTTCCGGGAAAAGATGGGAGAAGGCTGTATCATAGCCAAAGCCGGCGAAACATATGAATTCTGAGAAATGCAGGAATACAGCCCTGAGATATGTGGCCATGCGCATGAGAACGGAAGGGCAGGTGACTGATTATCTGCGGCGAAAGGAATTTGAGGAAGCAGATATTGCGGATGCCATCGGATTCCTGAGAGAATACAGATATGTGGATGATGTCCGGTATTGCCGGATGTATTTTCGGGAAGCCTGTCTGAAAGGCCAGGGCAGACGGCGCATAGAGCAGGAACTCATGAGGAAAAAAGGTTGACAGGAGCATTATCAGGGAAAGTATTGACAGCTATCTTTCTGAAGATAACGAAGAATACCAGCAGCTTCTTGAGGAGATCATGACGGAAAAAGGACAGAGCATTGTCCGAAGGCAGGAAAATGCTGAAAAACCATGAAGAAAGCGGCAGATATGCAGATAAAAACTTTCTGGCAAAAAGTCGGCAGGAGGCTCATGGGCCTCGGCTACGGAAGCGAGACCATATATTCGGTCATAGGCATATTGATGAAGGAAAGAAAAAGAGGAAGATGATAAAAGGTGAAGAATTTACCAGGACGAGGGCTCTCATCGGAGATGACGGGCTTGACCGGCTTGCCGCATCCAAAATACTTGTATTTGGTATAGGAGGAGTCGGCAGTTATGTCTGCGAAGCCCTTGTCAGAGCCGGTATAGGAGAGTTTGAACTGGTTGACGGGGATATTGCGGATGTGACCAATATAAACAGGCAGCTCATCGCCATGCACAGTACCATTGGCAGGCCAAAGACCGATGTGGCAGCTGAAAGGATGCTTGACATAAATCCAGATGTCAGGGTAAGGCCCCGTCATTGCTTTTTTACAGGCCGGAAAATGATGGGGAATTTGATTTTTCAGGTTTTGATTATATAGTGGATGCAGTGGATGATGTGGAGGCAAAAGTCAGCATAATCGTCAAGGCGGCAGAAGCAGGCGTGCCGGTGATCTCATCAATGGGCACAGGCAACAAGATGGATCCGTCGGCATTCAGGATAGCGGATATATGGGACACCAGGATCTGCCCTTTGGCAAGGGCCATGCGCAGAGAACTGAGACGATACGGCGTAGGGCATGTCAAGACCGTGTACTCGGAAGAGGTGCCTAAACTTTCATACAGAGGTACGCCTGCAACCATTAGCTTTTTGTGCCTGCGGCAGCCGGGCTGCTCATTGCAAAAGGTGTGGTCGAGGACCTGCTGTCGGGCAGCAGGTGATATGCTGCCAAAGCAGACATAAAAACGGGCATCTATGTGTGCCCGTTATTTTGACGATGAACCTGTCAACAAAGCCCTGAAAAATCCATATCCATGGCAGCTTCCGGGTGCCACTGGACTCCGATGATGTTGTCCCGTTCTATTGCCTCTATGATACCGTCACTGCTTACGGCGGTCACGGCAAAGCCGGGCGCCTTATCCTTTACGACCTGATGGTGAAAAAGAATTGACGCAGATCTCTCCGGCGCCATATACCTCTGCAAAGAAAAGAACCGTCGGAAACTATGGCCCGGTGGCCCCTGTCATTGAGAAAATGCCCATCTATGTGCTGATGTAGAGTACCTCCAAAGGTGACATTTATGGACTGGAGCCCGCCGCATATGCCCAGTATAGGTTTGTTTTCCGCAGAAAAGCCAGTATAAAGGGACCTGTCGCCTGCATATTCGTCAATCTCATATTTCAGTCCGGGTGCAGGCTCCTCTCCGTAATAGGAGGGATGTATGTCATTGAGGGTCCCGGAAAGGATGAGCCCGTCGCAGATACCTGCAATGTCATCTGCAGTCTTTTCCGGAGAAAGGGCAGGTATGAGGGTCACACCGAGAGTGTCCGAAATTTCAATGAATTGCAGCGGAACACGTTTTCTTTTGTCAAAAGGCTTTTGCTCAGGCCACTGCTCAAGCCTGCCCGTGATGGCTAATCTCATCTGAAATGCCTCCTTTTTCAATATAGTCAAGAAGCTCTCCGGCTTCTGAAAATACGCCGTATAAGCTGCGGCACCAATGGCTCATAAAACCCTGGCTTTCTGCGTTATCCATCATACGGCAGAAGCTGTCATAGTATCCCTTTACATTAAAAACCGCGATGGGCTTTATGAGCTGGTCCAGTTGCTTCAGGACAAGTACTTCAAAAGAATTCTTCAAAAGTGCCGATACCTCCGGGCACCATGATAAACGCATCGGCTTTTTCTTCCATCATCTGTTTGCGCTCCCTCATGGTGTCGGTAAATATAAATTCATTGCAGCGGTCGTATAAGATTCCGGGTTTGTCAAAAATCTCGGCGCAATGCCGATCACATGGCCGTTGCATTCACTGGCTCCGTTCACAACAGCGCCCATAAGGCCTGTAGCGCCGCCTCCGAATATAAAGGGTATGGCCGCGGGCGGCCATGGCCTGGCCCAGTCTGCGGACTGCAGTTATATAATCGCTGTCTATATCATCGCTGCTGGCGCCAAAACGCATAGATTCATATCATAACCTCCATTATAATGATTATATCGGCATATGATGAACCGTGTCAATGGGAGAACTTGCAAAGCATATGAAAAAGAAAACCAAAAGATGATATTGATCCTGCTGGCGATAGGCATATTTGCCGTATCACCGCTGGCACCTTACTGCCTGAGCCTTGGAGCAATGGGCATATACAGTCATTTTGAAGAAAAAGACAGCCTGATGGCAGATAGGGGCATCAGTATAGAGATACCTTCTGCCGGAGGATGGTATCCACTTTGTGATGACTTTTAATGGGGATAGCGGTTTCAGACGGTTTTGCGGTGATCCTTCCGTACGCCTCAGCATCATGTATAATTTTCCCGAATTTGACCTGATGAAGGCTGCAGCCATTTATGATACAGATTCCCGGTATTATAATGCTTTTACAGGGCTTATTGTGTCAGCGGTGATTTTGGATTTGATGACAATGGACTGATCGACAGGCAGCAGGCAGTCCTCGTTCCGGAATATGACATGACTCATCTGGTGCTCAGAGATATGGGCATGAAAGTGGAGGATGAAGTGTTTAAATGGTCTGAAACGCCTGTTTCAGGGAAAAAGGGAAAAGGTATCCGCTGGCCGGATATGATGGGTGGCAGCGTATAGACGCTGATCTTACGGTAAACGGCGTAGCTCATCAAAGGCAGGAATGGTTCAGGAACTATATCAGTACGGCTCACCGGGATATGATGCAGCGGATGATTTTGCGCCTGTACAGATGCATGGCCGCATCTACGGCAGGTATTTTGAGGAAAAAGACTGCGGCATATTCTTTATGTACTTGCATGCGACAAGGAGATAATAGAAGAATGGGAAAAGGAGATAATGGCTGTCACCACAGTGTCGGCAGGCCGCACATGATGACAGTAAGATCCCGGATTGTATATGAAACGGAAAAATCATCTCAATTCTGTGCTTGCCGGTCTATCTGCGGCCTGACGGCAAAGCCAAAAGCCGGTGCTCTGATAAGCGCCGGCTTTTGCTGTGCATTTTTGTTTTATTTTAAATCTTCTTCAAGTTTAGCCAGTGAGTCTGTCAGTTCCTGAGGCATATGGTCGAATCTGGAATACCAGGTCTTGATGCCGTCAAGCTCTTTCTTCCATACATCCTTGTCTACAGTCAGGATATCTTTGAGTTTATCCTTATCAACATCAAGGCCGTCAAGGTCAAGGTCATCTATGGACGGAACAGTGCCCAGCGGCGTTTCGACACCGCCTGCGCTGCCATCGCAGCGTTCAAGAGCCCAGATGAGGCTCTCAGATTGTCGCCGAAACCAGGCCAGATAAAGTTTCCTTCATCATCCCTGCGGAACCAGTTGACATTGAAGATCTTAGGCGGGTTTGTAAGTTTCTTGCCCATGTCAATCCAGTGCTGAAAGTATTCAGCCATGTTATATCCGCAGAACGGCAGCATTGCCATAGGATCATAACGGACAACTCCTACAGCGCCTGTGGTGGCGGCGGTAGTTTCTGAAGACATCTTTGAACCCATAAACACGCCGTGATCCCAGTCTCTTGACTGGCAGATCAGAAGGTTCGGCGCTTGCGCGGCGGCCTCGAAATTATGGCGCTGATAGGGACGCCTTCTCCCGTAAAAGAATTCAGGGGCTATTGAAGGACAGTTTTCTGCAGGAGCTGTAAACCTTGAATTTGGATGAGCACCTTTTTCAGAGGCAGTATTGCAGTTCCATGGTCTGCCCTGCCAGTCCTCGCCGTTGACAGGAGCAGGTTCGTCAAGACCTTCCCACCATACTGTATTGTCGTCAAGATTGCGGCAGACATTGGTGTAGATGGTATTTTTCTTTGTTGTGAGCAGAGCGTTGCGGTTTGTCTTGCTGTTGGTGCCAGGGGCGACACCGAAGAAACCGTTTTCAGGGTTTACAGCATAGAGACGGCCGTCAGCTCCTACTCTGAGCCAAGCGATGTCATCGCCTATGGTATATGCTTTGTAGCCCTTTGCCTTGAGCGCGTCAGGCGGTATCAGCATTGCCAGGTTGGTCTTGCCGCAGGCGCTTGGGAAAGCAGCGGAAATATACTTCTTCTCTCCCTTTGGATTTTCTATGCATACTATGAGCATATGCTCGGCCATCCAGCCTTCCTTGCGTCCCAGCCATGAACCGATACGCAGTGCAAGACATTTCTTGCCCAGAAGAACATTGCCGCCATATGCGGAGTTGATGCTCCAGATGGTGTTGTCCTCAGGGGAAGTGGGCTATGTATTTCTTCTCTGCATCTATCTGCGCTTTGGAATGGAGACATTTGACAAAAATCAGCTCCCTTGTTGAGTTCTTCTATTACAGGGGCTCCCACATGGGTCATGATGTGCATGGAGTCTGTAAGTTCAATGCCTATCTTGGAAAACTCTGTGCCGACTCTTCCCATGGAGAAAGGAATGGCGTACATGGTGCGGCCCTTCATGGAATCTTTGAAAGAGGCCTCATCCTGGCATACATTTCGTCTTTCTGTACCCAGTTGTTTTTGTAGGACCTGCATCTTTTTCATATGTTGTACATATGACAGTCTTTTTCATCTCTTGCCACATCCTTGGCGTCGGTCCTGTAATAATAACAGCCCGGCAGCTTTTCCTGGTTCAATTTGATCATCTCGCCGGTGGCGCAGGCTTCGCTGCGGAGTTTTCAAGCTGTTCCTGTGAACCGTCTATCCACATGATCTCATCAGGGCAGGTCAGTTCTGCACATTCGTTTACCCAATCAAAACTTTTTGTTCTTAATCTCGATCATTTCTCTTCCTCTCTGTCGATTGTTAAGATGAATTTACATTTATTTTACCATCGGCGAAAAATTTTAACAAGCTTATAAGCTGATGATACGGCAACTTTGAATAAAAATAAAAAACAGACTGTAAAAGTTAAAAAATAAAAACCATGGGAGACACATCCATGGTTTTTGCTGCTCATGCTGCGCATTTAACTTATGCGCCGGTGGGGACGGGTGAGACTTATTTCGCTGCTTTGGCAGCGTTGAATCTTTGGTCAGTCTTGAAACTTTTCTGGAAGCTGCATTCTTTGAGATAGTATGCTTTGAAGCAGCCTGCATCAGTTTCTTTTCAGCCAGTTTCAGCTTTTCGGATGCTTCATCGAAGTTGCCTTCTTCTAAAGCGATGTCAAAAGCCTTGAAGATTCTTTAAGATGGTTCTTGACTCTTTTGTTCCTGGCTGTTTTTTGTCGATGACTTTGATTCTTTTCTTTGCGGATTTAATGTTTGCCATTGATTTTTCACCCCACTATTAAAATTTAGCAGTCCCGAAATGACGGGACAAAATTCGCAACTAATATTATATGCGATACACATTGAAATTGCAAGTTTTTATTTTACCATTATGAGGCTTTTAAGGCCATAAAATGAAAAACTAACTTCCAGATGTACCTTCCTTTAACGAAGTTCGTTTTTCATTAGCTCTTTATGTAAGACTGATTTCCGGTTATCCTGTTTTTGTGCCTGTTCATGGGACAGAAAGGACACTATCATGAAATCAAAACATCTGACCTTAGATCAAAGAAAAGCTATCCAGGACGGAATCGAAAACCGTCTCTCTAAAACCGCTATCGCTCGCCTTATCGGCAAAGATCCTTCCACCGTTGCTAAGGAGATTACAGCTCACAGAAAGCTTAAACCTCGCAATCGCTTTAATTCTCCCATCATCTGCGCCAACTTCAAATCATGCACCAAGCCTCGCAAAGCTTTGCTCCGACAAATGCCCTCAGTACAAAGAACAGTCCTGCTCACTTCGTGACCGCTCCATCGGTGCCTGCAATCACTGCGAACGCATCCAAAGGTGCAGATTGGATCACTTCTTCTACAAGGCTTCAAGGGCTCACGAAGAGTATCTCTTCCATCTGTCCGATTCAAGGCAAGGTGTGAACCTCTCTGAGCCTCACAGAATCCCTAATTGCTCAAACTATCAAGCCACTTCTTGATAAAGGCCAGTCTCTTTATCATATCCTTGAAAATCATCCCGAACTTGATATTTCCGTCAAATCCTTTATACATACATTGAGGGCGGCATTTTCAAAGGATTTCGGCATCGATAACTTCTCTCTCTCAGAAGGCAGGTCTCCATGCGACAGAAAAAAAGATCAAAGTACGCAAAGAACCTGTCAACTACGACGGCCACAAGTATTCCGACTACCTTCTCTTCTGCAAGGAGAATCCTTGTGTCCCTACTACTGAAATGGATACCCTCTACAATCAGCCGGACGGCCCATATATCAGACTTTCTCTTTTCAGAATACCTCTCTGATGATCGGTATCCTCCATCATGAAAAGACCTCTGAATCTATGGCTTCTTCCTTTGACTTGCTTGAGGATATCCTCGCTGATGATTTCTTCAAACTCTTCTCCCTCATCCTCACCGACAGAGGCTCTGAATTTGAAAAAAGTCTCCCTCTTTGAGACCAATTCTCTGACCGGAAAAACAAGATCTAATATCTTCTATTGTGATCCTCAGACTCCCTCTCAGAAACCTCATGTGGAGAACAATCATAATCTGGTCAGGAATATCCTGCCTAATGGCAGAAAGCTTTCTTCTTTGACTCAGCATGATCTAAACATCATGTTCAGCCATATCAATTCTGTGCCAAGGAAGATCCTCGGCGGCAAAACACCTTATGAGGTCTTTTCTTTCCTGTACAGCGAAGATATCCTGCATAAGCTGGGAATCGTCCGCATACAGCCCGATGCCGTCACATTAAAGCCGTTTTTGCTTGAGATAGAGTAGGCTGCATCCCTTATTCAACCTGCTCTGATCAGAAGATTCCCATGGACTGGCACACATGACATGCTCTAAAACATCCCAAAGGGCATGTGGAACTTTGTCTTTCACTAAAAAGAAAAGCCTCCGCATGTTCCGCTTTAGAGTATGCAAAATTCAGGTCCATTACTTAAATTTACACAAAAGGCTGTACTTTTCAAGATATATCTATCTTTTTCGTATTGAAAACCGAGCTTTATCTTTCATCCTGAACTTACTTTTTCTTCTGGAAGTTGTTTTTCATTTTACCGAGCTTTTAAGGCAAGCTGGATGATGAGGACCTGTTCGTTGTTGTTAAGGTCAAGGTCGAGGATCTTTGAGATCTGTTCCAGCCTGTATAGCAGGGTGTTGCGGTGTATGAACAGGTCATGTGGCTGTGTTGACGGAATTGCGGCAGTTATTGAAATAGACTTCAAGGGTCTTTACCAGTTCAGTACCGTGTTTAAGATCATAGTCCAGCAGAGGTTTGAGCCTCTCTGTCAGCGCCAGCTTGGCAAAAGGGGAGTCGTACAGGAGTTCATAGAGTATGTAGCCTGTAGCAGCCTATGTGTTCCTCCTGTATCTTAGGCATGAGGTCGACCACCCTCAGAGCCTGAGAATAGCTCCTGTATACCGAAGTGAGAGAGGCGGCCGGCTCACCTATGCCGATATAGACGGATTCTGAACAGTTTGGATCGATCATTGTTTTTGATCTCCCCGCAGTATTCACGGGCCATTGCGACCTGCTCGTGGGGCTGGATATCAGCGCCCTGAGACAATAGCAGGATGATGTTGTTGTGCTTGACCAGGATACGGCAGGCTCCTCTGACAGGCTCGCCCAGTCCTCGATGAGCTTCTTCCGGGCAATGGCCTTTATGCCGACAGTCACGAGTCTCGTTGAGCTCAAACTGTTCTACAAATGTTATGATGCAGCAGATATAAGGACAGTCTATGGCTATGTTGCAGTAGTTGGCCGATTTTACCATATCGCTGTAACTCATTTCACCTTCCGTAAGAGAGAGAATCCAGAAACTTCTCTGTTTCCCTGGTCTTATAGGAAATAAATGTCCGCTCTTTAAGCATGGTAAGCGATATGGCCAGGGCGACTTTTTGCATAGGGAGCGTTCAGAGTCGTCGGTGAGCAGTTCAGATGAAAACACGCACATCAGATAGCCCAAAAGTTCACCGCCGGACTTGATGGGACAAAGGGAGAGCCCTGCTGCCTGAAAAATTCCTGTGGTCATCAGAAAAACAGGCCCGTGCAGGTTTATCAGCCTGCCGTATCTTTCAGCCTCTTCCTGGGTGAAGATACAGCCCTGACTGCCGGGGATGCCTGTAAGGTCAGAAAAATGCACCGATGAACAGCAGATCTTCATGGACAGGTTGAGAAAAGCCAGGCTTCCCTTTACATATTCTTCTCCCTGGTCAAGGATGTCCTTTATGCCTCCGTTTTTTTCTGGATAACATCGAATAAAGCGTGGGAAAGGCTGCTTGGCGGTGCGGCATTGCGTTCACTGAGATAGATGCTCCGGTTTATTATCTCGCTTATTTCAGAAAGAGACATGTAATAAGGAAGCTGGGGTACCGGAAAACCGCTGGTTTCGGCCAGCTCGATGATGCTGGGCGGTATCTCGTCAAAATATCTCCTTGTTTTGATCGCCAGGCCGGAAGCCCCGTTCTGTATGAGACCCCGGAGGATATCCTCTTGCTTCTGAGGGTTTTCCTTCAGGACATATCCGGTTGTGAGCAAAAAAGTTCACCGGTACGCATCCACTCAACCATTTCGGATTGTCCAGCATGACGGCTCCCGGATACGGTCACATCAGCGCCTTTTGCTCCGGCAATAAGCTGAACGGATTTCAGTTTGCTCAGGGTTAGAAGCTCTTGCAATGTCATTTGGGGACCTCCTTGAGTGATCGGATATGTTTTTATATTAACATAATAATTCACCGCTCGTAAAAAGTATTTAGGCGAACGCCCAAAAGGAAGAGCGGATATTTATGCCAAATGCTTAGAGGCTTCAGGAAATATGCTGTTACAATCAAGGCAAATATCGGAGGACTGAAGATGGAACTCAACCTGTTTAACTGGCTGGCCGCAGCCACGCCAATAATACTTCTCATAGTCCTGCTGGCTGTATTTAAGGTAAATACGGCTGCCGCCGCATTTGTGACGCTGATCGCAGCAGTCATGACATCGGCCGCAGTGTTTGAGGCAGGAGCCGGCCTGATGGTCTTAGAGTCCGTAAAGGGACTGTGGAACAGGGCAACTATCCTATACATTATATTTCCTGCACTGATGCTGTACGAGACCATCGAAGAGGCAGGGTGCATAAGTGCAATAAATTCAGGGATGAAAAGGATGAGCCCGGATGAACTCTTCAGGATACTGGCTGTAGGACTGGTCTTTGCGGGATTCCTGCAAGGCATAACCGGTTTCAGGTGCCTGTGGCCATATGCGTGCCTGTACTGATGAGTTTTGGCGTAAAAAAAACCTGCTCAGGCAGTGGTCATATCGCTGCTGGGCCAGTCGTGGGGAAATACTTTTTGGAACCCTGGGAGTAGCATGGGACATGTTGGCAGATATAGGAGGCCTTGTCGGTGACGCTTATCATGAGACAGCCTTTATAACGGCCATGTTCCTCTGGATGATAGATATGGCAGCAGGCCTTGCCATATGCTGGATTTACGGCAGATGGCAGGGAATAAAAAAAGGCTTTGCCTTTGTGGCTGTCATAACCATCATACAGGGCGGCGGAGAGGTGCTTTTTCTCAGGTGGACACGACCATAGCAGCCTTTATACCGTCTACCCTTGCATTGCTGGCGGTTCCTCTGGTAGCCAGACTGAGGATATACCGCGCCTGCGGCGGACAGTCATCAGACATACCGCCGTATCATGGTGCGAACGCAGGCAAGGGCCGATGGTGGAATGCCGTCGCAGGCACTGAAGGGAAAGACTGCGGGCGGACCAAGACACTTGCGGCGTTTTCGCCGTACATGGTACTGATAGCAACAACTGTTGTCCTGCTTGTCATCGAACCGGTAAACGATTTTTCTGGGGCAGGTCAGCATAGGTTTCCTTTCCCGGAGACCGTGACAGGCGCAGGATATGTGAACGAAGCGGTACAGAGCTATTCGCCGTTTTACCCTCTGGTGGATTCGGGGACGGTATTGCTGGCCACATGCCTTATAAGTTACCTGATCTTACGGAAAAACAGGAGCCCTGCAAAGAGGTGCGGCAGTAACGATAGTGAAACAGGCTTTTGCAAAGACAAGGCCTTCGGCCATATCCATATGTCTGCTGCTGATGATATCAAAACTCATGAGCGGCACGGGACAGACCATTATGATCGCAGGAGGAGTGACTGCTGCGATGGGGAACAGTATGCGCTGCTTGCAGGCTTCATAGGGCTGATAGGCTCTTTTATAACCGGCAGCAACATGTCGTCAAACATATTATTTACCGATGTCCAGGTAAGTGCCGCAGCAGGGCTTGGGACAGGAAGCCATGTCCTGCTGGCTGCCCAGACTTCAGGAGCGGCGGCAGGCAGTATGATCTCGCCCAGCAAGATAGTGCTGGAGCGGCAGCAACCGGGCAGGCAGGCAGAGAAGGAGAGATACTCAGGATACTGCTGCCGGTAGCTATGGGGGATAACGCTGATAATAGGCATAATCTGCCGGATCATAATTTAATGGTAAACACCTGAAAGGGAGGAGATCACAATGAAAACAGTATTTAAAAACGGACGGATCCACACTATGGAGGGAGAGGAAGTCATAAGCGCTTTTGCTGCGGAAAACGGCCGGATAGTGGCGATAGACAGCAATCCGGCAGACGGCAAGACAGTTGAAGTGGATCTGGGAGGAAAGACGGTGATACCAGCTTTCCACGACAGCCACCAGCATTTTCTCTGCTACGCAACAGACAAGGAGAAGATCAACTTTTTCGACGCAAAGTCTCTTGACGATATGAAAAGGCTGACCGAAGAATACATGGCCAGGAAAGGCGTCAAAAAGGCCAGTGGATACAGGGCGGGGATGGAATGAAAATAATTTCGATGATCCGGTGTGCCGACAAGACAGGATCTTGATAAATTCTGCCCGGATAATCCTGCCATATTTACAAGGGCCTGCTGCAGCGTGGCAGTGGCAAACACTCCTGGCGCTCAAGGAGGCAGGTATATTTGAAAATCCGCCGGCCATGGATGACGGCCACATTGTTGTTGATGAAACGGCGTGCCTACAGGCATGCTCCATGAGAGCCAGGTTCCTGATCTACGATATCCTGACAAAATATACCAAAGAGGAGATCAAACAGTTTATTTTGGATTATCAGGAAGACTTGCTGGCCACCGGCCTTACAACAGTCAGACAGATGATTTCAAGCTCTGGGATGCCACCATCAAAGACATAATGGACGCTTACAGAGAGCTGGACAGAGAAGGAAAACTTAAAGTAAGGTTTATCCAGCAGCTCCGGCTTATCAATATGCAGGAACTGGAATACTATCTGACCGACGGCCATATAACAGGAGAGGGAACGGATCACTTCAAGATCGGCGCTTTCAAGCTTCTGCCGGACGGATCCCTGGGAGGCAGGACTGCAGCTCTCAGAGAACCTTACATAAATGACAGGAGACAACAGAGGATCTTCGTGTATGACAGGGAAGAATTTTATCAGCTGCTGGAAAGGGCTCATACAGGAGGATTGCAGCTGGCTATGCATGCCATAGGCGACAGGACCATGGATATAATCCTCGACTGTTATGAAAAACTTGCAGAAAATTATCCAAAAGATGATCCAAGATTCAGGATAATCCACTGCCAGATCACCGATGAGGCTATCTGGACAGGTTTGCCAGAGACAATGTGCTGGCTGATATCCAGCCATTGTTCATCAGAGCGGATATGGAAGTGGCCGAAGAGCTGCTGGGAAAAGAAAGGCTTTCCACATCATATAACTGGAAAACCATGTTAAACAAAGGGGGATCCATGTTTCAGGAAGCTCAGATGCACCGGTGGAGTCTTTCGACCCGATGCTGGCCATCCACTGCGCCGTGACATCGACAAACCTCAAAGGCGAGCCTGAAGGAGGCTGGATGCCTGACCAGAAGCTTACCGTACAGGAAGCCGTGGCCCTTTATACCACCGGATCGGCTTACACCTCCTTTGAGGAAGGATATAAGGGAAAGATCAAGGAGGGGTATCTGGCAGATTTCATCGTATTATCAGATGATATTTTCAGCATACCGGAAGAAGAGATACTGTCAGTAAAAGTGGAAAAAAACTTACTTGGGCGGAGAACCGGTCTATACCAGATAATGGGAGATAGCGCCAGACAGACATCGTTTTCGGCATTTTACGGTGGCGAAATCCTTCCACCGGGAAGAAAACGCAGCCGCCGCTTCTTGCCGGCGGCTGCCAAGCAGCGGAAAGGAGTTGTTAATATGAAAAGAAATCTCAGAAGGATATTTATTGCTGTTCTTGTGGTGGTCTGTGCCTTTACAGCCATAGCCTTCGCTGCGGAGAGGAAGAGACAGTCATTGACACCCCTGTGTCTCATCCGCCCCTTGTGACCATCATTTTAGCATTTGTGACCAAGCAGACCATAATATCAATGTTCATAGGCATATGGCTCGGTGCCACTATCATAAGCGGATGGAATCCTCTTGACGGACTGCTGGCAAGCTTTACGGGTTACATAATACCATCAGTTGCAGATAGCTGGAATGCCGGTATGCTGGTAATAATGGCACTTATAGGCGGCTTCATGTTCATGCTCAGCGCCTGCGGCGGAGCTGAAGCTTTCGGCCGCTGGGCTCAGAAAGTCGCCAACAGTCCTAAAAAAGGACAGCTCATGGCATGGATAGCTCCGTTCGTGTTCATCTTCAACCAGGGCTGTCTGCTGGTGGGCGTCATCATGCGGCCCGTTACGGACAAGATGCATATTTCCAGGGTAAAACTTGCATATATCACTGACGCCATGGGAGCGCCGCTGGTATCCATGTCGCCTATAAGCGATAACGGAGTATATATGGTTGGCCTGCTGGCTACCCAGATAGCCGCCATAGGACTTACGGAGTGACCGCATATGACCTGTATTTCGGGAATGTTCAGTTTAATCTTTACGGCGTATCTTCTGTAATAACCGTACTTATGGTCATATTGTTCGGCCTTGATGTTGGACCGATGTATAAGGCGGAAAAAGCGTGCCCGCGAAACAGGGATGACTTATGCAGAAGAGGACAACCTGATCGCCCAGCCGCCGGAGGGAGAAGTTCCGGAAGAATATAACCTGACCATGAAGAACTTCCTCGTTCCGATGATAACTCTGATCGTGACCATTTTCGCCTGTGTTTTCTATACGGGAAAGATCTGGGAAAACGGACTTTCAGGCGTGTTCACTCACGCAAACATCCAGATGTCCATAGCCATGTGCTTCCTGGCAGGCTCCATAGCCGCAGCGATCATAGGCATCAAGACCAAGCTCATATCCGTGGGCGATGCCATAGACCGCTGGACCAAGGGTGCAGGCAGCATGATGCAGGTAATAATGATACTGGTATGCGCATGGAGCATAAGCTCTCTGACCCAGGCAATGGATATAGGCGGTTATCTGACAGGTGTGGTACAGGATTCCATACCGGCTTCCCTGATCCCTGCCCTGATCTTCCTGATCAGATAGTTGTGTCCTTTGCCACAGGAAGCTCATGGGGTGTCTGGGCTCTGGGACTGCCTATCGCCATGCCGATGGCAGAAGCTCTTGGGATCTCCATGACCCTTACAATGGGAGCAGTTGTGAGCGGAGGCCTGTTCGGTGACCATTGCTCGCCTATTTCGGATACTACCATCCAGTCATCAACAAGCGCCTGCTGTGACCACATGCAGCATGTAAAGACCCAGCTTCCATACGCCATAACTGTAGGAATTTCCTGCTTCATCGGCTATCTTGCTGCCGGATTGATAACTCCGCTCCTGTCACTGCCTGTAACGCTTGTATGTATAGTAGCGGACTGCTGATAATGAAGCAGATGACGAAAAAAAACCAGTAAACTCGTATCAGACGATGCCGAAAACATATATCATGCCGGGCCGCCCGCAGGGCGGGCTTTTGCTATGGTCGGGGAGGCAGCTTTGCAGCAGGGATTCCCTCTGCGCATCGCTCCGCAACATGCCGGCGCCCAGCCAAAACCCTGCCGGCCCCCTGTCTAAAATGTAAATCTTGTGTAAAAAGTAAGACTGTGATGTTGACACCGGATCAAGTAAAGTGATATACTATCAATGATTGACAAATATAATTGTCAAAATGAAAAGAAAGTTGTCAAAATCTGCGGGGGGCTTAAACTTCCTCGCTATCGGAGGAGGCAAGATAATATGTCGCTGAGAAACAAGCTCAAAGAATATCGAGCAAAACCGGATTGAACCAGTCGGATTTCGGCAGGATGGTCGGTGCGTCCAGACAGACCATCAGTCAGATAGAACAGGAGACTATTCCCCGTCAGTCACCTTGCACTCAGGATAGCCAAACTGTGCGATGCCAAGGTAGAGGACATCTTCATATGAGGAAGAGCAGAACTGATGACTTTGCTTGAAAAGATATAAAAAGATCAAAGGGAGAAAAAGATGAGTCTGGTAGTAAAAACCTGAAAAAATCCTATGGAGACAAGGTTGTCGTGGACGACCTGAGTTTTGAGATGCCAGGACCGGGCGTATATGCCCTTTTGGGCACAAACAGGGCCAGCAAGACCACTTCCATAAGGATGATGCTTAACATGCTCACAAGAGACGGGGGAGAGGTGCTGTGGAACGGACAGCCGCTTACCACAGATAACTGCAATGTGGGTTATCTGGCGGAAGAAAGAGGGCTTTACCCCAAGTATACACTTATGGATCAGCTGATGTACTTTGCAAGCCTCAGAGGAGTACCAAAGGCCGAGGCAAAGGAAAGGATAAGATATTGGGCAAAAGGCTGAGGCAGAGGAATATCTTTATCCTCAGGTTTCGGCGGCGCCGGCTCTTGGGGATAATAAAAAATTCAAAAAGACCCCAGAAAAAAAGGCGTTCAAGCCGAAACTGGCAGATCAGCTTTCCAAAGGAAACCAGCAAAAGATCCAGTTCATGATAGCCCTTATCTCGGACCCGGAACTGATAATACTTGACGAACCTCTTTCCGGACTGGATCCGGTAAACACTGACCTGTTCAAGGGGATAATCAGAGAACAGATAGCAGCAGGCAAATATCTCATAATGTCAAGCCACCAGATGGCAACTGTGGAAGAGTTCTGCACTGATATAACCATAATGAACAGATCCAAAGCCCATATTGCAGGAAACCTCAACGAGATCAAAAAGAGTTACGGCCGTGTAAACCTTCATCTTAAAACAGAACAGGAGGCTGCGGACATCATAAAGGCTTCCGGCGCCGTCATCGTTACGGAAAAAGAAAGAGAATATCAGATCAAGGTAACAGGAGAAGAACAGGCAAACCGCCTGCTGCGCGATCTTATGAACGCAGGCATCACGGTCATCACTTTCGATCTGAGAGAGCCGTCCCTCCACGAAATCTTTGTGGAAAAAAGTGAGTGAAGCCAATAAGCTTGCCGGGATCACCGAAGAAGTGGCAGGTGGAGCCAATGAATAAACTGGGATCATTTACCGGAATAGGAAAAGTGTATAACTTTACGCTCACCCAGCTATTCAAAAACAAAGCCAACATGGCCAGCTTTCTTGTGCTCGTGGCGGTAGCGGCCTTAGCCGTACCGGTCATGGCCCTGTTCATGGGCGATGGAGAAACGGGCGTCACATTTATGACCGATGTGATGACCATAGATGAATTTTGGGTCAGGATCAGATAAGTTATGATTCGAGATATACTTTGCAGTATGCTTATTCCATAATCGTCATGATCGTGTGCATCTTTTCATGTACATACATCGTGCGCGCCATCATAGAGGAAAAATCCTCCAAACTGGTGGAGACACTCATGGTCAGCATCAGGTCAGAAGCGATGATAATGGGAAAGATACTGGCGGTGATATCATTCGTGGCCATCATGGTCATTGCCATAGTCCTGGCTTTTGCCCTGTCATATTTTGTGACAGGGATGTTCATGGATACTTCTTTCATCGGACGGATCCTGGAAAACGCAGGAATAACTTCACAGACCATGAACCTTGGCTTTGATATGATCGCAGCGGTGGTCATATCAATTCTGATCGGATGTCTCATGCTGTCTCTGATAGCCGCCTTGAGCGGAGCAGGCTGTTCGACCATGGAGGACATGGAGTCGGCCAACATGGCGGCAACCATGATAATCCTCGCCTGTTATCTGGTGACCGTGTTTGCAGCGCCTTTCGGCAGCGGGCCGGCGGTGATACTGTCCCTTTGTCCGTTTATTTCTGCCTTTGCGGCGCCGACATATATGTGACCGGAGACATAGGGCTTGCAATACTCATCCCTTTCATGGGTGATACAGATAGTATGCATCTTCCTGCTCTACAAGCTTTCAGGAAAGATATATGACAGCCTGATAATGTACAAGGGGAGCAGGATGAAGCTGGGCAAGATCTTTTCCATGGCCCTTGGAAGAAAGGAGGGAAAATAGATGAAGAAAGAGCTTAGAGGATTTTCCGAATATTTTCTTTCACTTTTAAGCAACATGTAAAAAGCAAGGGATATAAGAGCAGCACCATAATGATAGGACTGCTGTGCCTGCTGCTCCCGGCCATCATAATGATAGCGGTTGAAAGCTTGTCCGGAAATGATCCTGCTCCTGTCACCGGAAGCCAGCAGGAACAGGCTGCGGCCGCAGATCTTTCCCAGATAAACCATATTTATACGGTGGATCTCAGTGACGACAGACTGGCAGACTTTTCGGGCCTTCCTGCAATGCTTAGCCAGGGTGCCGGGATAGAGATAGATGTTACCGATTATGGAAGAGATCTTGATGAGGCCGCCAAAGCTGCCGAAGGAACTGATGATACTTTGCTGATAGTGACAAAGCAGCAGGGCAGGGAATACACAATGAACATTGTCATACCGGAAGGCAGTACAATATCTGAGGAGACTGCTCAGGGATTTGATTCTGTGCTGATGGCCTACGCCGATATGCTGAGTGTTGCAAACGGCGGAACGGCAAGCTACTATGGCTCGGAAGAAGTAGAGGGCGGGAGATTCCCAGGATTCTATGGAAATGATGATCTCCATATTCCTCAGCTTTATAATAGTAATGGTGTTGTATTTCTTTGTTCTGGCATACGGACAGGGGTCGCAAACAGCGTTGTAATGGAAAAAAGTTCAAAGCTGATGGAAAGCTTCCTGATCAGCGTAAGGCCGGCAGCTATCGTACTGGGAAAGCTCCTGGCCATAACCATGACAGGCATCGTCCAGATGATGAGCTGGATAATAGCCCTTGTCATAAGCTTTGCCGTCGGTACCATGACCGTAAGATCAATGGATCCGGATTCGGACATGTTCATATTGAAGCTGTTTGACATGGTCGGAGAACTGACTTCAGGGCTGTTCACTCCTGCAAACTGCATCATGGCATTGCTGATCGTGATGGCCGGCATGCTGCTGTACTGCGCTCTGGCGGCAATCGGCGGAGCTATGGCCAGCAAGGCAGAAGATCTGTCATCAGCTAACCTGATATTTACCCTGGTACTCATAGCAAGTTTTTCTGGCATCACTTTACGGCAATGAGGCATTTGGAGGGAGCGGCAGTGAGCTCCTTGACTGGATACCGTTCACTTCTGTAATGGTGGCGCCTGCAAAGATACTGGTAGGTGGTTTTCCACTGTGGAAATCGGTCTGCTGCCTTGGGATCATCCTGATAACGACATTGATCGCATCGCTGGCGGCCGGAAAGATATACCAGTCTCTGGCCCTTTACAGAGGAGATGTGCTCAGCCCTAAAAAACTGATAGGAATGTTAAGGAGATAGTCATGAACGAAGTGATAAGAAATCTGCTTACGCGCAGGAGCGTCCGCTCTTTACGGAGGAACATATTAAAAGGGAGGATCTGGATCTTATAATCAAGACAGCCCTGTATGCGCCATCGGGCTGCAATATGCAGACATGGCAGTTCACAGTGGTGACAGACAGGCTGAAGATACAGAGATTAGCCGCCGCTGTGGGAAAGGCTCTTGGCCGTGAGGGTTATGACTTTACAGCCCGGATGTGCTCATAATTCCCACAAATGAGAGAGAAAGCCGGTGGGGAATGGAAGACGATGCATGTGCACTGGAAAATATCTTCCTGGCTGCCCATTCCTTGGCATAGGTTCTGTATGGATAAACCAGCTGAGAGGCATATGCGATGAGCCGGAGATAAGGGCCATACTCAGAGAGTGGAAAATCCCGGATGACCATGTGATATATGGCCTTGCCGAAAAGGGTATGCTTCGCTTCTGAGCCTCCCGCAGGATGTGGAAAAAGGGTATTGTAAATATAATAGAATAAGCGAAAGGCTGGTCTGCATGGCCGTGCCTTTAAAGCTGCAGAAAGTAAGCTTTCACGCTGTACACTTGTTTACAAGATGACAGCGAGGCTCTTCTTTGTATATCATGTCCACCCGAAAAAGGGTTTTCCTTTGTTTTCAGGGGAGCCGCTCCCCCTGAAAGTGATATTTTATTTGATTTGGTGGAACAGCAGGTGAGACAAGCATCAGATGTTCCATGCAAAGATAGCAGGCGTGACAAGCGTCAGCCGCACCATGCAAAGATGTCAGCCGGGACAGATTCCGAGGGACGGTAAGGTGCGGGCCGGAACCTTGGTGAAGGACCGGGCGGCCCATCGGAGCTTCAGTATCATCGGAGCTTCAGTATCATCGGAGCTTCAGTACCATTGGGATCTCAGTAACTTTGGGATCCCAGTACCCCTGGGAATTCAATATGCTATTTGCCTCTTTTCGTAATACAGTTTCATTTCACTGTCAGGCACCATGCTGCCGCCTGTAGCCCATATGATGTGAGAGGCGTTCTCCATTTTGTCCTTAAGACCGAAGGCCCCATATATTCCTCAGAAGCGGCGGCAAGGGAAGGGCCTGTGAAGGAAGCGCAGGACGATGGTTCGATATATATTTTTCCCTGTCAGCAAGCTGCGTCAGGAAAGGATATAACTTTTCATCCCCGATGGTATAGCACCCGTCAAGGAGCGTATCCATCATGGTGCCGACCAGTCTGGACGGCCTTCCTACAGCGAGGCCGTCGGCATCGGTCTTGCCGTCTATGCCTATATCGCGGACGGATATGCCGTCATGGAGGCCGGTGATCAGGCCCAAGGTCATGCAAGGAGCGTGAGTAGGCTCTGCAAAGAGTATGTGGACATTGCTTCCCAGCATTTTTTAAGGCCGAAAGCGATGCCTCCGGGAGCGCCACCCACGCCGCAAGGTATATATACGAACAGAGGATGATCTTTTTGTCAACGGTTATGCCGGCTTCTTTGAGCTGAGGTAGCAGGCGCTTGGCGGCAACGGAATATCCCAGGAACAGGTCGGCAGAACCCTCATCATCTACGAAATGGCACATGGGATCAGAAGCGGCCTCTTTTCTGCCTTCGGCAACTGCTTTCTGGTAGTCATCAGGATATTCTATGACATTGGCGCCTTTGGAACGGAGCAGGTCCTTTTTTCCACTGGCGTGCATCGGCGGACATGTGAACGGTCACATTGAATCCAAGTTTTGCGCTTATTATGCCGATGGAAAGACCGAGATTGCCTGTGGAACCCACAGCCACAGAGTAATGGCTGAACAGTTCTCTGAAACGGTCGCTGTCCAGCTTTGAATAATCGTCATCCAAAGTCAGAAGTCCCTGGGACAATGCTATGGATTCAGCAAATTTCAGCACCTCATAGATACCGCCTCTGGCTTTGACTGATCCGGAGATCGGCAAGTGGCTGTCACATTTCAGAAAAAAAGCTTCCGTCAAAATTTCCGCACATATGCTCTAAGGCGAGCTTCATCTTTGGGATCTCCACCAGCTTGGATTCTATGATACCTCCGGAGCGGGCGGTTTCAGGGAAAGCCTTGGCGATATATGGAGCGAAGCGGGCAAGGCGGGCTTCAGCATCATCCATGTCCTCTTTGCCAAATGGCAGAGGCTTGTCCTGGCCGGCATGGGGATTGACCCAGAAAATTTCTTTCACAGGCCGCCATCTTGCCTATGACCGGATTGGCAACCATCAGCTTTTTAATGTCCATTTTGTACCTCCGTATTATAATCTGTCACTGTCATTGAGCAGCCTTCTGAGACGGCCGCTTTTGGGCCTCAGGCCGCCTGATGGGCCGGCGGCCTGCCCTTCTGTAAATTCTTTGTATCTGTATATTTTCCCGCAAACCTGGTCATCATCAGTCTCTATGATCCCAAAGAGCCGCCTGAACCGTCCCTTGGCCGGGAAAGGCTGCCTGGGTTCATCAGGTAAACACCATCGATCTCGGTGAACACACCTCTGTGGGTGTGGCCGAATAAGGCGCCGATACAGTCGTTTTCCAGCGCTTTATAATAAAGACGCTGCAAGTCCTGGCCCACATTTTTCCATGTGGCCGTGGGTCACGAGAAAATCTCGGCTTCGGTGGCAAGCAGCAGGAAACCGGTTTCGGAAAACTCATGGTCACAGTTGCCTTTTACCGCCGCCACAGGGATGCCGCAGGACATCCTTATGTTCAAAGGCGTCCTCATAACAGTCTCCGCAATGGACGATCATATCCACAGGGATTCTTTTTCAAGTTTTGGACAGGACACGGTCAAATCTTTCAAGATCACCGTGGGTATCGCTTACTACTAAAATGCGCATATGTTTTCCTCTCTGCAAAATTATCTGCTCTAAATGATAGTATAACATAGCATAAAAAGAAAATATTGTATGCTAAAATAAAAGGGAAAGAGCCATCCTGCGGAGGAAACAGAAATGCTGCAAGAGATAAGGAAAAAAATGGTCATACTCAAAAACCATATACCGTTCACGCCCGATATCAAAAGTTATTTCAGGCATATTGAAGAACGGGAATGGCTCCACGCCAACCTTGAACTCGAAGGTTCATCACTGACACCCCAGCAGGCAGATTCGATGGCCGACGGAGATATGCAGCGATGCGTCGGTGGGAGAGCATGTGGCCGTCCAGAAAATAGCGGGCTTCCCCGACAAAATGTGGAGCATGGCGGAGATGAAAGAGAACTTGAGCTCAATCTTCTGAAGGAAATATATGTTTTCGTCTCGGCCATGGACGGAGCTGCAGATGACAGGCAGGGAAGCTGCTACAGGAAGCGTAACACCATAATACAGGAACTAAGCTATACGCCGCCCTTGCCGTCAGAAATCCCAGGGATGATGGAACATCTGGCCGGCATGCTGATAGAGGCTGACGGTATAGACCCTCAGAGTGAAAAGTTTTTCCTCATGGCGGCCTCCATACATGATATGATAGCAGCCATCGTTCCGTATGGGCAGCATGACAGGCTGGTAGCCAGGTCAGCGGCGGCTTATTATATGATAAGCAAAGGTTATCCCCTAATAACCTTCGACCTTAAAGAACAGGAATACAACCTGATGATCGAAAGGTACATAAAGACCGGAAAAAACGATGAGTGCGCTGAAGCTCTCAAAAAGGCCCTGCTTGAAAGGCTGAGGCTCATGACCCAGTTGACCAGATATTGAACTTGGGGTATTATAAATCTGTCAAAAGAGACTGATCAGGAGAGATTATGGAAAAGAAGAAACGGATAAAAGCAGATATGTAAAACTGGGCATATGTATCTTTGCCGCAGGGGCCGGACTGCTCCTGCTTTATTATCTGCTTTACAGCACAGCCAATGTCAGGAATATGGCAGGCACCATAAACGACATACTGACACCGTTTTATCTGGGGATCATCATGGCCTATCTGCTTTTGCCCGATATATAACGGAACCCTCAAACTTGTCTATAGATACAGGAAAGACCGGTCAAAGACTCGGTCAGAGGATACAAGACGGCCCGGTTCGTGGCCAGCCTCGTATCATTTGCCGTGCTGGTGATAGTTCTTGCCGGATTCTTCATGCTTATAATACCGGAACTGATAAACAGCGTTGTGGGCCTTGTCAGGAGGCTCCCGCCTATATAGAGAACATCACGGCATGGGTTGAAAACAATATAGTAGAAAACCCTGCCCTTGCCGATCTGATAGAAGGAAGGCTGGAAAATGCTTATACCATGTTCCTGGAATGGGGGCAGAATAACCTGCTGCCGGGAGCAGAAACATTGCTGCTGAGGATATCCGAAGGCATTCTGGGAACTGTGGGGGCTGTGATAGATATGCTGGTAGCGTTCATAATATGCCTGTATGTCCTTAACAGCAAAGAAATCTTTCTGGCCCAGGCAAAAAAAATAGTGCTTGCCGTGTGTTCGCCGGGGAGGGCGTCCCAGCTCTTTGAATTTGCTGACATATGTCACGATACTTTCGGAGGATTTATCAGCGGAAAGATCATAGATTCCATAATGGTAGGCATACTATGCTTTATAGCCATGAGCATATTGGGACTGCCATTTGCTCTGCTCATAAGCGTTGTTGTGGGGATAACGGATGTGATCCTTTCTTCGCCCGTTTATCGGAGCAGTTCCATCGGGGGTGCTGCTTTTGTTCATCGACCCGTGGGCTGCCGTTAAATTTGCCCTGTTGATACTTATACTCCAGCAGATCGACGGCAACATAATAGCCCCAAGATATTGGGAAAAGACCACAAGGCTGGCAAGCTTCTGGGTGCTCTTTGCCATCATAGTGGGAGGAGGCCTGTTCGGGCTGCCGGGATGATACTGGGAGTGCCTACCATGGCAGTCATCTACATATATTTTGCCAGACGATAAACAACAGGCTGGCAGACAGGAATTTTCCACCATGACAGAAGTATATGAAAATTTTGAAAAATACCAGATCAACAAGGAGGATATCTTTGGAAGAGAAGCGTGCGCATCTGACGGAAAAAATGGCGGGGCTGAAAGAACTGCTGATAAACACAGGAGCTGAAATTGAAGAAAATGTCCCGATGGGGAAATATACCTCTTTCCGGGCCGGAGGCGGGCAGCCGTGGTTGTATGCGCCGGGTCTGAACAGCAGCTTTGTCAGTTCTTTTTCTGCTGTCAGCAACGCAGGAGTACCTCATACGATATTGGGGAACAGGACCAATACACTGTTCAGGGACAGCGGATACCAGGGCGTAGTGATACGCCTGGGCATGGATTTTTCTTATATAGAGGAAGTATCGGAGGAGACAGAGGAAAGACGGAGAAAAGTTTATCTCCGGTGCGGTGCGTCTGTGCTGTTGTCATCCCTTGCACGGAATATCCTGGACAGGAGTCTGACAGGCTTTGAATTTGCCTCAGGCATACCGGGCAGTCTGGGAGGAGCCCTGTTCATGAACGCCAGGGGGCATATGGCGGTGAGATGAAATATAGTGACAGAGGTACGGGCCCGTATCTCTGACGGAAGCAGAGATAAAGACTTTACTGCAGAAGAAATGGAATTTGGCTACAGGCACAGTGTTTTGCAGGAAAATGGATATATCGCTTCCGGAGCGTCATCACACTGGCCGGGGGTGATCGCAGCAGGATCGCAGCGGTCATGAAGAACTCAATGAAAAAAGCGAAACAACAAGCAGCCCGTCAGTTATCCATCTGCCGGCAGCACTTTTAAAAAGGGCCTGAAGGACATTTCGCAGAGCAGGCTCATAGAAGAAGCAGGGCTGAAAAGGCGTTGCCATAGGCGGCGCCCAGGTGTCAACCCTCCACAGCGGCTTTATCATAAACAAGGGAGGAGCTACGGCCACAGATATAATTGACCTGATTACTCTGGTCCAAAATACGGTATATGATAAAAAAGAATGTCTCCAGCCGGTAAGGATAATTGGATAAATACGAAAAAGACCGCATGTCAGTACCGGATGACATATGACCATCATACATACCATATATTCACATGGCAAGGGTACGATAGAGGATAATGTAAAGACAGCAGCTGCAAGGGGCTCAGTTCCATCGCCATCACTGACCATGGGCCGGGACATCTGACTTATGGGATGAAGATGGAAAAAGATACCGGAAATGAAAGCTGAGATACAAAGACTCAGGGATATATATCCGTCGGTCAGGGTCTTACTGGGTGTAGAGGCCAACACATTGCGGGTGCCGCCGTATCTTGATGTAACAGAAAAGACAAACAGCAGCTGGACATATTGCTGCCGGCTATCACTTCGGGATACTGAAAGCAGGTATGATACCCAATTATATATACAGCAGGACAGGCGCCTTTGGTAGCGGCAGCTCGTCCCTGCTGGTGAAAAACACCGACATGATACTCAAAGCCCTGTATGAAAACAAGATCGACATACTGACACATCCGGGGACAAGGGCCCGTTTGACATCCACGACATAGCCGCAGCATGTTGTGATACCGGGACAATGATCGAGATAAACGCAAAGCATAAACATCTGACGACAGAGGAAATAAAGATCGCCGCAAAGTTTGATGTTAAGTTTGTCATAGGCAGCGATGCCCATGTGCCGGACAAAGTCGGGGAATTTAAAGAGCCGCTCATCAGAGCGCTGGAAGCAGGGCTTGAGCCGGAGAGGATAGACAACATAGAACGGATATGATACTGCGCGCAGGTTTCAACATAGAAAGGAATACATATGGAAGTCGTAATGATAACCGGACTTTTCGGGGGCCGGAAAGACGAAAGCCGCCGACTGGTTTGAGGACAAGGGATATTACTGTATAGACAACATGCCGCCTGCCCTCATCAAGAACTTTATAGATCTGGCCATGACAGGCAAGAGAAAGATCCAGAAGGCTGCATTTGTTGTGGACATAAGGGGTGGACAGTTTTTCGGAGATCTGAAAGAGACCATAATATCCCTTTGAGGACGATATAAATATCGATTTTAAGATATTGTTCATCGAAGCTTCTGATGAAGCACTGATACGCTGTTTCAATGAGGCAAGGAGGACCCATCCTCTGGCGGCATCGCTGATGACAAGGAAGCTATCCAGATAGAACGGGAAGAACTGGCTGAGCTGCGGAGCCATGCCAATTATGTGATAGATACATCCAGCCTCAAGGTAGCTGAGATGAATTCGGAACTGGACAAACTGTTCGGCAGCAAGACCAAGAAAGCATCTTTTGTGCTCAACCTCATGTCCTTCGGGTACAAGCACGGCATGCCGGCTGAGGCCGACTGGGTCATAGATGTAAGGTTCATCCCAAACCCGTATTATGTGTCAAGCCTGAAAAAGCTTACGGGAAATAACAAAAAAGTCGCCCAGTATGTGATGAAGCAGGATATAACCAAAGAGTTTGTCAACCGTTTCCACGAGATCATAGCAAGGCTTTTTGCCATGCTATGTCAAAGAAGGAAAATACAGTCTCACCATAGCATTTGGCTGTACCGGAGGCCAGCACAGATCGGTGGCACTGGCAAACGAATTTTATAAAATTTTTACGGCTGAAGGCTGGCGGGTAACCCTTGAACACCGGGAGTTATAGTGTTATAATATTTTAAGGTCACTAATTCTATAATAAGAATAAAGGAGATAAAAATGGAAAAATTGATCATCAGTGCTTGTATTTGCGGAGCGGAGGTTACAAGGAACAGAATCCGAACGTTCCTTATACGGTAGAAGAAATCGTCAGAGAAGCAAAGTCAGCTTACGATGCTGGCGCAGCTTTGATTCACCTTCATGTAAGATGGGACGACGGAACTCCTACTCAGGATAAGGGCAGATTCCAGGAATGCGTCGACGCAATCAGAAAAGAGTGCCCGGACGTTATTATCCAGCCTTCAACCGGCGGCGCTGTAGGCATGACCGATCTGGAAAGATTGCAGTCCACAGAAGTAGTACCTACTCCCTGAAATGGCCACTCTTGACTGCGGTACTTGTAACTTCGGCGGAGACGAAGTATTCACCAACACTGACAACACCATCATAAACTTTGCCAAGATCCTTCAGGAAAGAGGGATCAAGCCTGAATGTGAAGTATTCGACAAAGGCATGATCGACACAGCCATGAAGACTGCCTACAAGAAAAGGCTATCTGACAAAGCCTATCCACTGGGATTTCGTTCTCGGCGTACAGATGACTGCAACCATCAGAGACCTGGTATTCATGGCTGAATCCATTCCTGCCGGTTCCACCTGGACTGCAACTGGTCTCGGAAAGAACGCTTGGCACATCGCTGCTGCGACGATCAGCTTAGGCGGACATGTAAGAGTAGGTTTTGAGGACAACCTGTATCTGGAAAAAGGCGTACTGGCCAAATCCAACGGAGAAATGGTAGAAAAGTAGTTAAGCTGGCTAAGCTCCTCGGCAGAGATCGCAACTCCTGACGAAGCAAGAGAAACTTTGACTGGCTCCTCGCAAATAGTTCAATACATAGGAAGATCAGCAGAGGCGTCGCATAAGCGGCGCCTCGTTTAATAACAGGGAAATGACAGCAGGAGGGGACAATGTCTTTCGCTTCAGAAGTAAAAAATGAGCTTTCCAGGGTATGGCCGGAAAAAAATGCTGCCAGCTTGCAGAAATAGCAGGCTTTATCAGAGTGGCCGGAAGCATAGGCCTGGCCGGAGGCGGCAAGTTCAATATAATCCTCACATCTGAGGACCCTGCCGTGATCCGGCATTATAAGGCGCTCACATGAGTATTTCAATGTGGACACGACTCTTTCGGTAGGAGAAGCCATCTCTGTGGGCAAAAACACTCTTTTACAGCATAACCATCGATCCGATAACAGAGGAGCAGATACTCAGAGAAACCGGAATACTGCTGGTATGGAGGGAAATAACTACATTTCCGACGGATCTACGATGGTATCGTCAAGAGCAAATGCTGCAAGAGGGCTTATCTCAGAGGTGTTTTTATGGGGGGGAATGGAACCATGTCCGACCCGGAAAAGGCATATCATCTGGAATTTGTGTGCCACACGGAGGCTTTTGCCAGAGATCTGAGGAAACTCATAAATTCATTTGTCGATTTGCAGGCAAAGGAATATAAGGGGCAAGACATATGTGGTCTATATGAAAAAGGCCGACTATGTGGGCGATACGCTGGGGATAATGGGAGCAGATACCCATTCCCTTATAATTGAAAAAAACACACTTGTAGAAAATCAGTCAGGAACGATGCCAACCGGCTGGCCAACTGCGATAACGCAAATGTGGACAAGATCGTGGAGGCAGCCATGAAGCAGGTTCAGGCCATTGCAAAGATAGAGCAGACAAAAGGGCTCGGATGGCTGCCTGAAAGCTGCGGGAAACAGCCATACTCAGAAAGGAAAATCCTGATATTTCCATAGCCGCCCTTGGGGGAAATGTGCGACCCGCCCCCTCAAAAAAATCCGGCATAAAACAGTCGGCTGAGAAAGATAGAAGAGCTGGCTTCAAAGCTATAGGCAAGATCAGCCGGTATGTCATACCGTCCGTCACTGACTGGCCCTGGAAGGAACGGGTATATGAACAGTTCCTTTTTTAAAAAAAAGTACATGTATACCGTATTCTTGCAAAATCTCAACTTTGCAGAAAAAATGTAAAATAGAACACATATGTACTAACAAAAAAAACAGGGAGGAAAAAAGATCATATGTCATATGTGGACAGAGATCATCAGATCAGTAGTAGAAAATAATCCTGCGGAACCGGAATTTCATCAGGCTGTAAGAGAGGTACTGGATTCTCTGCGCCCTGTGGTGGAAGAGAACGAGAGGATCTATAGGCGGGAAGCCCTGCTGGAAAGGCTTGTGGAACCTGAGCGGCAGCTAAAATTCCGTGTATCGTGGATTGACGATACAGGCCAGGCGCATATAAACACAGGTTACCGTGTGCAGTTTAACAGCGCCATAGGCCCATACAAAGGAGGCTTGCGCTTTCATCCGTCGGTCAACCTGGGTATAATCAAATTCCTGGGATTCGAGCAGATATTCAAGAACAGCCTTACAGGTCTGGCCATAGGAGGAGGCAAAGGCGGTTCGACTTTGACCCCAAAGGAAAATCAGACAGAGAGGTCATGGCATTCTGCCAGAGCTTCATGACCGAACTATGCAAATACATAGGGGCAGATATGGATGTGCCTGCCGGAGATATCGGCGTAGGACAGAGGGAGATAGCTTATCTTTTCGGACAGTACAAGAGGATAAGAGGTGTATATGAAGGCGTGATAACCGGAAAAGCCTCAGCTACAGCGGTTCTGAAGTAAGGACAGAAGCTACCGGATATGGACTCATATATCTGACCAGAGAACTGCTGAAAATAAACAGGATGGATATTGCCGGAAAGACAGCCGTGGTATCAGGCTCAGGCAATGTTGCCATCTATGCCATCGAAAAGGCTGAGGAAATGGGCGTAAAAGTGCTGACCTGCTCTGACTCGCAAGGATGGATATATGATCCTGATGGCATATCGACAAAAGTCCTTAAACAGATAAAAGAAGTTGAACGCAGGCGGCTTACAGAATATATAAAGTACAGGCCGGGCGCAAGGTATACAGAAGGCAGAGGCGTATGGTCAGTAAAGGCTGATCTGGCTTTTCCATGTGCAACCCAAAACGAGCTGGACCTTGACGATGCCCGTATGCTTACGGAAAACGGCGTGACAGCCGTATGTGAAGGGGCGAATATGCCTGTTACTCTTGAAGCCACAAGGCATTTTCAGGAAAACAATGTGATCTTTGCTCCGGGAAAGGCAGCAAACGCCGGCGGAGTAGCCACCTCTGCCCTTGAAATGTCACAAAACTCCGGCAGGCTCAACTGGACCTTTGAGCAGGTCGATGCCAAGCTGCAGAGCATAATGGCAGATATAACACATAAAATGGCCGGCGCAGCCATGCGGTACGGCCATGAAAAAGACTATGTGATGGGAGCCAATATAGCCGGATTTGAAAAAAGTAGCCGATGCAATGCTGGCTCAGGGAATATGCTGAGAAATGCAGACTCTGCACAGCCTTGTCCATGCCAGGGCCGGCCTCTGGCATGGCGTCCGCTGCCAGAGGCCGCATGCCTGCCAGCCATATCATAGACGCCATATGAGGTGGATCAACAGTTTACCGGGCAGCCTTCCTCACATCAGCCAGGTTTGTGTGCTGGGGTTGCCGTTGGCAAGAGGCGTGGCCTTTTTCTGTAGATGTGAGCACATTTATACATCCGCCTATGTCAGCTCCGTCAGAGCAGCCTTTGTACCATCCGCCTTCACTGACAGCGATGACGCCCGGCATTATCCTTTCGGTGACTTTTGCAGTTATGCGCATGACGCCGCGGTCATTGAAAGCCTCTACCAGATCTCCGTCACATATGCCGCGGGCTGATGCATCTTCAGGATTTATCCAGAGGGCCGTAGGATCCAGCTCTCGGAGCAGGGCGTTGATCTCATGCTGAGAGTGGCACCTTCTTTTTTGGTATGATAGGCTATAAGCTGGAGAGGATATTTTTTGCGCAGAGGGTCTTTGGGACCTTCGGTGCATTCAATATAGCCTGCTCTGCCGGGTATTTCTTTATGCCGGTTCAGATCGTAAAGAGTCTTGGAGAAGATCTCGATCTTGCCGGAAGGCGTGCTGAAAGGCGTCCCGTTTTTAATGTTATCTTCAAATGCCACTTTTGGTTTATGATGTTTATAAACATAATAAGAGTCTTTTTAAAGGTTTCAAAATCAGGCAGTTCGCTTTCAACGAGGCGGCAGTTTTCGTAAGCCTGTCTTATCCAGCTTTCAAGATCAGGATTGCCGTTGTCAAATTCTTTTCCAAGTTCCATGAGATAAGCCATTTCTCTGATCCAGTAATATTCAAACCGGCTTTCAAAAAGCGGTGAGGTTATATGGTTGCAGTAAAGGAGATAATCGGCGCGTCCCCAAGTTGCCGGGATATTATCACATTCAAAAAAATGAAGCGCCCGGCAGGAGGATGTCGGCGAATTTTGCGCTGGGTGTCATGAACAGGTCAGATACGATCAAATGATTCAGTTTGTCGCTGTCTGTGAGTATGCGGCGGTGTTGTTTATGTTGGAATGCTGGTTTATGACAGTGCCGCTTGCTAAACTGTAAAGGACTTTTATCCCCGAATCCAGCTTTTTAACCCCTCTCAGTCCGGTATACTCCTGATTCATGGTTTCGGGCCGGTCTATTGCTCTGGTCCATTGAAAACCGGTATAAGTCCTGGATATGGATTTTCAGCTGCCGCCATGGATGGGCAGTCATGGCCGTCTTTGAGGTGAAACACTCCGGTGCTGCCGCCGGAAACGCCCACATTGCCTGTCATGCAGCAAAGCGCCGCAAAGCCGAAGCACGCCTGCTCACCTGTCATGGTACGCTGTGTTGCATAGCCGGGGAAAATAGCCGCAGGTTTGGATGTGGCATATTCAACAGCCAGGTCGTGGATAATATGAGCTGATATGCCGCAGATCTGTTCTGCCCAATGGGGAGTTTTTTCTATGCCGTCTTTGACTCCGAAAACATGGCTGTGATAACTTTCGCCGAACGGAACGCCGTCAGGCATGTGATCTTCATCGAAGCCGATGCAGAACCTGTCCATAAACTCCTGATCCTGAAGCCCTTCTTTCCATATAACATAGGCCATGGCGTCTATCAGAGCCGTATCAGACGAAGGCCTTATGGGGATCCATTTGTCTGCCATGGTCAGGACCGTATCGCTCATACGCGGGTCGATGACGATCACCTTTGTGCCATTTTCTCTGGCTTTCATGAAGAACTCTTTTTGTCAATAGACCGTAATGACAGTCAGCAGGATTGAACCCCACATGATCATCAGCTTTGAATCCAGATATGTGGATTCGTGGTTGCTGGCCGGCAGTTTTCCGTAAATATATGGCGTCGTATAGGTTGCGCAGGCTGCGCTGTAATAATTATAGAATGCAAGATATCCTCCGTCACAGGCCAAAAGGTTTTTCATAAACTGATCTCCCCTTACGGCGGAGGAAACTCCTGAAGCATTGATGACGAAACGAGAGCCGGGACCATATTTTCTGCGTGCAGACCGGGTCGCATCAGCTATTTTCTCTACCGCTTCTTCCCAGGAGATGCGGCGGAATTTGCCCTCACCTCTTTTGGCGGTTCTTTCCATAGGAAAGCGCAGCCGTCTGGAAGTGAGGAATGTCTGGCCATAAGCCTGACCTCGCGGACAGCCGGAAAATCTTATGGGTGTGCCGCTGGTATCCGGCTCTACAGCCAGCAGACAGCCCTCGCATACGGTAGCCAGCATCTTACATTTGCTGCCGCAGTCAGAACCGCTGGCAAAACTGATGACATGAGGTTCCTCGACACTGACAGCCGGCCTTTTTTTCCATGAATAACTGTCTGCTGATCCTGGATCGAAGGACAGAGAAGAATAAATGCCAGTTCCTGGAGGATCTTCAAGAAGGTCAAGGACAAACTTTATCTGCCCGGATGAACGGTCAAATTGATCTCTTTATGGCTGAAGCGATCATATGGAGCGTATCTACTAAAAACAGATCTTCAAAATCCATGCACTTTGGCACCGCTGCTCTGGTCCATGGAACCATTAAGAACGCAGGCAGCAAGATATTCAAGGAAACGGACCTGTTCTCCGGCAAAATCCGCCGGATTTCCGTCCATGCGTACAGGTTCGTAGCCGTACGCTTTATAAAACTTTATTACATCAAGGGTCACATGGTTGAGGGAGGACATCTTCACCGGTCTTGGCAACAGACGCCCACAGAGGTACATATATATCGGAATCGGTGCCATAGAACATGTCGCTGTATGTCTGTCTGTCCATATCAAAATTGAGCCCCATAGTACTGCATAAGACTTTGAACTTATCCGGACTCTGAAAGAACACTCTCATGGCATGATATCTGATGAACTTGTCGCGGATAGTTTGATTGGCTGATGTCATCTGGCGGTCTCCTTTCCGAGGATTTCTTTTTCAGGCTTTCCATATGGGAAAGATTGCCTATTATTGCGGCTCCGACAAGGTGGCCGCCGCAGTAGAACAGCTTTTCGAATCTTTCCCCGTGGGAAGGGTTGACAAAAAAAGTATCCATATCATCTTTAGAAGAAATGTATTTTTATCTCATATTTTTTATCAGGATCTTTGCCAAGGTCGCCAAGAGCAAACAGGCTGAGCAGAGGGCTGTTTATCACCAGTGAAGTGTCGAACTTCCCCAGCAGGCTGACGGCGCCGGCTGCATTGAGGCCGGCTGTGCGGCCCTGAGCCATGGACTGGGACCAGAGGGCATAGTTGATACCGTTATGCTGGGAACAGTCTCCGGCAGCATAAATATAAGGATCTGATGTGCGGCAGTGGTCGTCTATGTCTATGGCACGCGGGACATTTACGGTGCCAGGAACTATGGATGTGCATGCCCGCACACCGCAGGCTACGATGACCAGGTCGCATGGAAAAGACCTGCCGTCGCTGAGGACCACGCAGGCGCTGTCTGCCGCCGATGGGGCCTCGACAGCCTTGATGGAAACGCCGGTATAGACATCTATCTGGCCCTGGAGTTTTTTTTTTTGTATGAGACCGGATATTTCTTCGTCTATCTGTCTTGTCATCAGGTACGGAGCAGCTTCAAGGACTGTCACGCCTGCGCCGTAACGCCATAGTTCGACAGCAGTTTCCAGCCCGATGACGCCGCCTCCGATGACCACCGCCTTTGCAGAAGCACGGCAGACTTTTTTCAGGTCGAATATGTCCTCGGCACGCCTTATGGTAAAAGACCATATCGCTGTCTATGCCTGTTATGGGCGGCAGAAAGTTTTCAGCTCCCGTTGCCAGTATAAGCTTGTCATAATGGTAAACTCCACGGGAAGATGTAACGGTCTTTGAGCTTGGATCCACAGCCGACACCGGCTCATCCATATGAAGATCTATGCGGTTTGCGTTGAACCACTCAAGGCTGTGTACGGTCCATTTGTCCGGATCAAAACTGTAAAAAAGGGTTTTGGTGAGCATCGGTCTTGAATGCGGGAGATTGTGTTCAGCAGTGAACATGATAACCGGACCATGGCTGTCGATCTCCCTGATGGCTTCGGCTGCGGCGATCCCGGCGATCCCGGCTCCGACTATGATATATGTGTTACTCATTGTCTGCTTCCTCCGTTATGCCGCCGTCATTACTGTTTATCCTCAGATACCGGGACGACGGAGTTATATTCAGGACAGGGTGGGTTACAGACGGATCCGGAAGGAAACTCATGTCAGCGGACACATTTTCAACAGGGCCGAACTTCAGGCTGCCTGTGGGACATGCGGCGACACATAAAGGCTCAAGGCCGAGGGTGCGCCTTTGGACACAGGAGTCACATTTTTGGGTCACACCCTTTGTCTTGCTGAAAGAGATGGCTCCGTAAGGACAGTTCCACATACAGGAACCGCATCCTATACATCTGCCGTCATCGTGCTGTATGGTGCCATCTGCCGATCTGTACATTGCGCCTGTGGGGCAGGCCTTTACGCATGCAGGATCTTCACAGTGGTTGCAGCTTCCTGAATAGGGACCCTCCATGAGCAAAGACACCCTTCTGAAAAATTCTTCAGGTTTAAGACCGTGGGATTCTTTGCATGCAACCTGGCAGGAACCGCATGCTGCGCAGGTATTCATATTGTACGAAAACCTAATTTGTTCATTGTCGTTACCTCTTAAATCTGTTACACTATGATTATACAATAAATTCAGGAAAATGTAATATGACGGATAAGTTTTGAAAAAAAATCAATAGGGCTCCTGATACTGGCTGGAGGCCGTTCGCACCACATGGGACTGGGACAAAGCAGGCCTTGCGATGGCAGGCGGGACTTTTGCGGGGAATATCAGGACCGCCATGGGAGATTTTGAGGAAAAATTTTTTCACATGACAGGGATTTTTTATGGAAACCAAATGACTCTTGAAGGCTTTGAAACGCTGACTGACGAAAAGGAACTGAAAGGAAAGGGCCCGGCAGCAGGTATAGTGACGGCCCTGAAGGTATGCCGGAGCCGGTGGCTGATGGTAGTACCGTGTGACAGCCCGATGATAGACCGCATGGCGGCAGTAAGGCTGTGGAACGCCCTGAAACAGCGGGACATCATCATGACTGCAAGGAGCAGCAGAGGTACAGAACCTCTGGTAGGCATATATCCCAAAAGGCAGAGCCTCAGATGAGGCAGATGCTGCTTGCGGGGACATACAGGATGAGGGACATATTAGAACAGATAGGATATGAAACCGTCAGGATAGATGATGAAAAAACTTGTAAACATAAACACGCCGGAAGACTATAAGGAGATGATCGGGAAAAAATGAACAAAGGAGATATAGTAGAGATCACCATTGAAGATATTTCAAACGATGGACAGGGTATCGGAAAGGCATGCGGGCTTGCGGTATTTGTCAGCGATACGGTGGTCGGCGACAGGATAGCGGCAGAACTCATAAAACTCAAAAAAAATTACGCCATAGGCAGGATGACAGAAATGCTGGCGCCGTCTCCACGCCAGGACAGATCCTGTCTGCCCATACGAAGGCCGGTGCGGCGGATGTACATACCAGAAAATGAAGTACCAGGGCCAGCTCGCATTGAAGAGGAAACAGGTATCAGATAAGCTCATGCGCCTTGGCGGTATGGAGAAGCCCAATGTCACACCGGCAATAGGGATGGAGTCTCCTTTCCGCTACAGGAATAAAGCATCAATGCCTGTCAGCACCGGAGGCCTTTGACAAAAGGAGGTATGATCTGTCCGGTACATGAGCCGAGGATAGGCTTTTTATAAAGCCAGGAGCCATGATGTCACTGACTGTACAGACTGCATGCTGCAGGCGGCGCCTGTCATGGCAGCAGCGCAGGCTGTAAGGCAGTTTATGAAAGAAGATAATTTAACTTCATATGATGAACGGTGGGATAAAGGGCCTCATGCGCCATATGGTCGTAAAGACCGCTTTCGGGACAGGAGAGGTAATGGTGATACTTGTCATAAACGGAAAGGGGGATACCTGGCATGGCTAAACTGGTACAAATGCTGGATGATGCCATAGCAGGCCTTGGACCGGCAGAAAACGGGACGGTATACAGCCTTGAAAGCGTTGTATTGAACATCAAGAAAGGCAAGGGCTCCCGAGATATTTGGAAGCGAGTGGAAAGTCGCAGCCGGAAAACATGTGATACTTGAACATGTCGGAGGACTGGATCTTGAAATATCGCCCCAGTCGTTTTATCAGGTGAATCCAGTCCAGATGGTGAAACTATATGAAAAAGTGCTGGAATATGCAGATCTGAAGGGAAATGAGACAGTGCTGGACATATATTGCGGAGTAGGCACCATAGGCCTTTTCTGCGCAGATCACATGAGGAAAAAAGCCGGACATGGGCAGCAAGGGGAAAAGTCATCGGGATCGAAGCCGTCAGGAAGCTGTCATAGATGCAAACCGTAATGCCGTGATAAACGGCATAGTAAATGCAGTATATATCTGCGGAAAGGCTGAGGAAGAACTGCCAAAACTGAACGCAGAAGCAGATGTGGCTATATTGGATCCGCCAAGGGGCAGGCTGCCGCCCTGAACTTCTCCAGGCAGTGGCTTCAGCCGGAGTAAAAAGGATAGTATATGTATCATGTGATCCGGCGACCATGGCAAGGGACATAAGAGAGCTTGGGACTGGGATATGAACTTTCGGAGACTGCCCTGTGGACATGTTCCCGTGGACAGGCCGCATAGAGGCTGTAAGCTGTCTTAAAAAGAGCAGGAGGTGATGCATCAGATGCAGAAAGTTGATCTTCTCAACGGGCGTATCGTCCCAACACTCATGCGCCTTACTTTGCCCATAATGGGGACTTCACTGGTACAGATGGCATATAACCTTATCGACATGATATGGATAGGCCGCGTATCGGCTGATGCTGTGGCGGCCGTAGGCGCCGCCGGAATGTATCTGTGGATATCTCAGGGGACTTTCCACAATACCCCGGATAGGCAGTCAGGTAAAAGTCTGCTCAGGCCATAGGAGCAGGAGACATGGAGCAGGCGGCCGGATACGCACAGGCGGCCTTCCATCTGGGAGGACTGCTCATGGCCGTTTTTACTGCTGTATGCCTGCTGTTCAACGGTCCTCTTATAGGATTCTTCAAGCTTAACAGCCCTGATGTCATAGCCGACGCCCGCAGCTATCTGTTCATCGTGGCCTTAGGATATGTTTTACATTTACCAGCCAGATATATACCGGACTTTTCACCGCAATGGGAGCCAGCACCACGGTCCTCCGTTCCACATCCGTGGGCCTTGTTGCCAATGCCATACTGGATCCGCTGTTCATATTCGGCGTGGGGCCGTTTCCGCAGATGGGAGTTGCAGGAGCCGCTCTGGCTACCATACTTGCGCAGGGCATGGTGTGTGCCATGTTCATAGCCGCCGGAAAGAAAGATACATTTTTATTCCCCAATGTACACCTGCTGACCAAAAGCCGGTGGAACGCATGGAAAGATGTTGCCCGCATAGGCCTTCCTGTTGCTCTGCAGAGCATATTCTTCTCTTTCCTGTCCATGGTCATAGCCAGGCTTGTGGCTGCCTGGGGAGATGCGGCCATAGCGGCCCAGAAGGTAGGGAGCCAGATAGAATCCATTTCCTTTACCACGGCAGAGGGGTTCGGAAGCGCCATAAACGCCTTCATTGCCCCAGAACTTCGGAGCCGGAAGGACAGACAGGATCAAAAAGGATTTTCTACGGCCATAGGGATAATGATGATATGGAGCCTGTTCACATCTATCGTGCTGATAGTATTCCCGGCTCCGCTGATGAGGATATTCGTTTCAGAAGGAAATGTCATTGAGATCGGAGTGTCTTATCTGAGGGTAATGGGATTTTCCCAGATACTCATGTGCATAGAGATCACTTCGGCCGGAGCCTTCCAGGGACTGGGCAGGCCGCTGCCGCCGGCCATATCCGGCATCCTGGGAAATCTGGCAAGGATACCTATGGCAGTATTGCTTTCTGCCACGGTACTGGGCCTTGACGGCATATGGTGGAGCATAACCATATCAAGCTGTGCCAAAGGCATAGTCGTGTTTACATGGCTCATGGCAGTAATGCGCCGTTTTCTGGCAAGCAGCAGAGAAGATACGACTTTGCATGAATAGAGACAGGAGACAAAAATGGTAAAGAATAAAAATACAACTGCCATAGTGGTCATGGTGGTACTGGCGGCAGTCCTTGTGCTGACAGGGATGGTCGCTGTACATTATGCAGGAGATGATCGAAGCGGGGAAATATCGGTGGATATGGAATACATAAGCATAGCCGATAAAAATTTCAGCGTGAAAGTGCCGGAAAGCTTTACATTGCTGGAGGATTCCCTGAAAACAAAAAATACAGCGGGGATGTGCCTGATATTGTCTTTTCCAACGATAATGCAACGGTAAACCTTGCCGTCAGCATTTCGGGTGCAGAAATGTCCGAAAGCCAGGTAGGTCCGTTCAGAAACCATATGGACAATATGATGGAAAGCATGGGATGCCGCATCCTGTCCTCTGAGGAATACCAGATGGATGGACATACGGTGGCCAATATGAGATTTATCAGTCAGGCTGCCGATGGAGAGATATACAATAATATGGCATTCTTTTCTGAGGACGGCAAGATGACCGCCATAAACTTCAACTGTACGGAAGAGCTCAGGGAACAGTGGCAGGAAACCGGTGATGAGATGATAGAGTCTCTTGTTTTCATATGATGCCTATCAGGCAGACGGGGGGGATATTTGGATTGAGTACGACAATTTACATACTGATACTTGAATTTTTCATATTTTTCATGTTTAGGCTGGCTGATGGAAGTAATACTAAAATATATACAGTTTCGCCGGTTTATCAACAGAGGCTTCCTCATAGGCCCTTACTGCCCCATATACGGATGGGGTGTAGTGACTGTCACCATATTGGTAGGGGGGATTCTTCATGCGCCATGGTTCGGTGTGGGAGACTTTTCTCGCTGGCTTTGTGATATGCGGTGCTATGGAGTATTTTGCCAGCTGGTATATGGAAAAGCTATTCCACGCCCGCTGGTGGGATTACAGCCAAAAGCCCATGAACCTTAACGGAAGGGTGTGGATAGGGAATCTGATACTTTTTGGATTGGGCTCTGTGGTCATAGTCCATATCATAGACCCGTGGTTCTTTGAGACGGCAGGAAAGATACAGCCAGGCACCCTGAAGATCCTTGCTGTCATGATAGCCGTTGTTATCGCCGTTGATTATGCGGTATCAAACTTCCTGATGGGAATAGTGAAAAAGACCATAGATGCCCAGTCAGGAGACAGCACTGAGGAGATCAGCATACAAGTCCATGAAATGCTCAAAGACAGGAACATACTGATACGCCGTATCCACCAGGCTTATCCTGATCTCCAGGCCAGACCTGAGGATATGATGAAGGAATGGAAGGCTGCAAAAGAAAGGTTCAGACAGGCAAGGAAAGATACCAGAAAGGTCATGCGTGATCTGAGGACTGCTCAAAAGGACAGACTGACATTTGATGAAGAAAAATGGAAGAAAGCGGTGGCAAAAGGCAAGGCAGGACCAGCGGAGATTTGAGGAAGAACTGGGAAGAGTCAGGGAAAAATTTGAACGCAGGATACGGTATTGACAATAACAAGGTGCAGAAGGGGGAAAGTAAAATGTGCACATGTATTGAACTTAAGACTAAAGATTTTTATTTCGGACGCAACCTTGATCTGGAATACAGGTTCGGTGAAAGGTTGTGATAACGCCGCGGGATTATGGATTTAAACTCAGGAGCGAGCCTGATTTCAGGACAAGATATGCCATGATAGGGATGGCGGCAGTGGCAGGAGATTACCCCCTGTATGCTGAAGCAGCCAATGAAAAGGGCCTTTGCATAGCAGGGCTGTACTTCCCCGGAAATGCGTCATATAACCGCCCTAAAAAGAGGGCAGGATAAACATCGCGCCTTTTGAGCTGATACCGTGGCTTTTGGGCAATTACGGGTCTGTTGACGAAGCAGAGGATGACCTGTCACGGATCAACCTGACAGATATAAGCTTTTCACAGGAAATGCCGCTGACTGACCTGCACTGGATGATAAGCGACAGAAATCGTTGTCTGGTGCTTGAACAGACGAAAGACGGAACAGAGATCTACGATAATGGTTTTGGTGTCCTGACCAACAATCCGCCTTTTCCTTTTCACGAAGCTAACATGAGCCACTTCCTGAACCTGACTGCAGCCAATCCGCCTTTTAAGGGACGGTGTGAGACCGCAGGGGCAGGGATTTGGCGCTGTGGGGCTTCCGGGAGACTGGTCTCCGGCATCCAGATTTGCCAAAGCATATTTCTGCAAGGCCAATTCGGTATGCGGCGAAGATCCTGTCAGCTCGGTCACTCAGTTTTTCATATTCTTGATGCGGTGGCGATGGTCCGCGGGAGCGTTGTCACAAGTGAGGGAAAATGCGATATAACAACTTATTCGTGCTGTATAGATACGGCCAGAGGAGCGTATTATTACAAGACATATGAAAACAGTGCCGTAACCTGTGTAAGGTTCAGTGAGGAAAACATGAGCAGAGCGGCCCTGACCCTGTTTGAACTTGATGAAAAACAGCGTATAATATTTTACTCATAAACTATTTTATTTTTCTGAAATGTGATATATTTATAGCATGATATAAAAGCAAGGGAGGGGTAAAATGCTTTCTTTTGAGTCAGATTATATAATGGGAGCTCATCCCAAGATACTTGAAAGCCTGATACAGACCAATCTTTGATCCCCAGTCCGGGTACGGCTGTGATATGTATTCACGCAGAGCCGCAGACAAGATCAGAAAAGCCTGCGGATGTCCTGACGCTGAAGTATATTTTCTTTCCGGCGGCACCCAGACCAACCAGATCGCCGTCTCTGTGATGACAAAGCCTTACGAGGGCGTGATAGGAGCCGATACGGCCCACATAGGCACCCATGAGGCGGGGGCCATAGAATATTCGGGGACATAAGGTCCTTACTCTGCCCAACCATCAAGGCAAGATAGACGCAGGAGAGCTGGATAGGTATATCGGGGATTTTTTACGGGGATGGAAATCATGAACATATGGTGTTCCCGGGAATGGTTTATATTTCACATCCCACTGAATACGGCACACTGTACACAAAGGAGGAAATGACAAAGATATCCGGAATATGCCGTTCCCACAAGATACCCCTTTATCTTGACGGTGCAAGGCTGGGATATGGCCTTGCCAGCCGCCAGGCAGATGTTACCCTGGAGGATATAGCCTGCCTGTGCGATGTGTTTTTATAGGAGGTACAAAGGTTGGCGCTCTGTGCGGTGAGGCTCTGGTGTTTACAAAGGGAAATGCTCCTGCTCACATGGAGACGATGATAAAACAGCACGGTGCGCTTCTTGCCAAAGGCAGGGTGCTGGGCATACAGTTTGATGCATTGTTTACCGACGATCTGTATATGAAGGTCAGCAGGAATGCCATAGACAAGGCAGAAAAGCTGATAAATGCCTTTGAATCGGCCGGATATGAGTTTTCCTCAAGTCACCTACGAACCAGCAGTTCATAATCTTGGAGGATCACAAGATGGACAAGCTTCAGGAAAAAGTCGGGTTCAGCTTCTGGGAAAAACTTGACGGCGGCCGCACGGTGGTAAGGTTTGCAACAAGCTGGGCTACCACCGATAAAGATATTGAGGAACTGGAAAAGATATTATAACCCTATGACGGTTAAACCATATAATGATTAAACGGAGGTGCTTTCAATGACAAAGATCGCTATAAACGGATTCGGAAGGATAGGACGGCTTGCGTTCAGGCAGCTTTTTGCTGACGATTCCATTGAGATCGTCGCTGTCAACGATCTCACAGAGCCGAGGATGCTGGCGCATCTGCTCAAATATGACAGCGTACAGGGCAGTTATAAAGGGCCATACTGTGACAAACGATGACAGTTCCATCACAGTTGACGGAAAAAGATCAGGATCCTTTCCGAAAAAAGACCCGGCCAGTCTGCCGTGGAAAGACATGGGAATAGATATAGTCCTGGAATGTACAGGTTTCTTTGCTTCCAAGGAAAAGGCATCCGCACATATTAAAGCCGGAGCCAAAAAGTAGTGATTTCAGCTCCGGCCGGAAACGACCTGCCGACGATCGTTTACAGGACCAACCACCATATACTGACAGAAGCGGACGATGTGATATCTACAGCCTCATGCACGACTAACTGCCTTGCGCCGATGGCCAAAGGTGCTTAACGAATACAGGGAGCTCAGGACAGGATTCATGACGACGATACATGCCTATACTGGAGACCAGATGATACTTGATGGACCCACAGAAAAGGAGATCTAAGAAAGAGCCAGGGCAGGGGGCCATCAATATAGTGCCAAACAGTACGGGAGCAGCCAAAGCCATAGGCCTTGTCATACCGGAGCTGGCCGGAAAGCTTATAGGCTCTGCCCAGAGAGTCCTGGTACCGTCAGGCTCCATAACTATCCTGGACGCCACTTTAAAAGACGATACAGAGACTGTCAGCGTGGAAGGGATAAACGCTGCCATGAAGGCTGCATCCAGTGAGTCTTTTGGCTATACGGAGGAAGAGCTTGTTTCCAGCGATATAATAGGAATGGAATACGGCTCCCTGTTTGACGCTACCCAGACACTGGCAGAAAGGTGCGGGACTAAGATATATGAAGTAAGGGTGGTAGCATGGTACGACAATGAAAACAGCTATGTATCCCAGATGGTAAGGACTGTTAAATATTTGAGAAAATTCCTGTAGTCATTTTAGTAGTAAGATATGAAAAAATATTGAACCTTGAGTATGGCGCGATCCATGCCTTTTACTGGATGTCCTATGCGGTAATTGGCAGCTTTGCGTCGGCTTTTTCTGCTGGGAAGGGGGTATTCCAACTCCTTTATCGGCCTTATAATCGCAGTTGGCAGCGTACTTGCCATATTTTGCAGCCTGTCCTGGCCGATATTGCCGACAGGTCAAAAAATATCTCTTTTGGACTGACGGAAATGGTATCAGCCCTTATGATCATTTTGACTTTCATTTCCTTCGTCCTGCGAAAAGAGTCGGCTGCCCTTACGGTGGTATTCATAATGCTCGTAGCATGGAATACGGCGCTTCAGCCTCTCTTCAATTCCATGGCGTTTAAGCTGGAAGAAAGCGGCCATCAGATAAAGTTCGGAGTCAACCGGGCTGTAGGCTCGCTGGCGTATTCGGCTCTCTGCGCCGTACTGGGCACACTGACTGAGCGCATGGGCGTGCAGGTCCTGCCAGTTACCGACGGCATCGTGCTCATATTGCTTATATTGACCCTGGTAATGACAGGAAAGCATTTTTAAAAAGCGTGCTACATAAGACAGCAGGAAGAAAAGGCAAGAGGCGTCAAAACCATGGCCTCCCGGACAGAGCCAGGACAGGCATGTCCTGCCTGTGAAATTGCTGCCGGGGAAGATCTGAAAATTTCCGAAGCCATTGATGACGGCCGGGAAGAGATCAATTTTTCAAAGTTTGTCAAGCGCAATAAACTTTTCATCGTGGTAAGCCTCGGTGTTGTCGGACTGTTTTTTCAGCAATGCGGCCTTTAACAACTTTATGCTCCAGGTGGTGGAAAATGTGGGAGGTACAAGCGAAGACATGGGCCGTATCCTTTCTATCATGGCATTTCTGGAGATCCCTCCGCTGTTCCTGTTTGAGAGGATCAACAGGCGGGTGTCCTGCAAAACGCTGCTCAAGATAGGTGCGGTCAGCTTTTCCTGAAGATTTTCTGCGCCACAATAGCTACCAATGTGACCATGATATATATTGCGCAGCTTTTCAGCCTGCGGCCTTTGGAATCTTCCTTCCGGCAATGGTGAGCTTTATAGATGAGATAATGGAAAAAGGGGAAGCTGTCAAGGGTCAGGCGCTGTACACCGTAATGACGACGGTGGGTACCGTCTTTGCCAGCCTTTCGGGAGGCGTCATACTGGATGTGAGCGGAGCTTCAGCCCTGCTTACAGTGTCATCGGTCCTTACAGGGATCGGTGCAGCCCTGATAATAGGCATTGTAGGAAAGGTTAAAAGCAATAAAACATTATAATATTTGAACAGATCACCTCATAACCTTTTATGAGGTGATTTTTTATGAGGAAGAACATTATCATAAGCCTGTGCGCAGCGGCAGCCATCGGGATAGGTGTATGGGCAGCCATTTTGCGGCCCTGAAACGGCGGCCAGCAAACGATCATCACATCGTCAGATGAAGAAATAAAAACTGCAGGCGCTGCGGCAGAGACAAACTGGGGCCTGTCATTTCAGCAGGACGGCAAAGCGCCTGCAGGCAATGCCACATCGGAATTCCTAAGCCGGTATAACGCCTATTATATGGACGAAAAAAAGGGCCGGAGATAAAGTGATCTATCTGACTTTTGATGCAGGCTATGAAAACGGATATACAGAGGATATCCTTGATGTCCTCAAAGAAGAAGATGTGCCGGCGGCTTTTTTTTGTAGTGGGCAATTATATAGAAGATAATCCGCAGATCGTCTGCCGCATGGAACAGGGAAGGCCATATAGTAGGCAACCACACCATGACACACCCGGACATGGCAGCCATTAAAGATGAGGATCTTTCAGGAAGGAGCTTGCAGGCCTGGAAGAAGCATATAAAGAAGCGACAGGCAAGGAAATGAAAAAGTATTACAGGCCTCCCTCAGGGCAAGTACAGCAGAAAGAAAACCTGAAACAGGCATGTGATATGGGATATACAACGGTATTCTGGAGCCTTGCATATGTTGACTGGTATGTGGACGATCAGCCTGTCAGGGAGGATGCGCTCAATATCCTCAACAGGCGCATACACCCTGGAGCCATAGTTCTGCTCCACAGCACATCAAAGACCAATGCCCGGATCTTGCAGGAACTTATACAGGGCTGGAAGGATCAAGGCTATAGATTTGCTTCACTGGACGGACTGACGGAACAAGACTGAGAAGATTTAAACAGATGGAGGGACTCTTTAGCTTGCCTTAGTCATTTGGATAGTATATAATAAAGATGTATACTCTTCCCAGACAATATCGCTATTGTACGGTATAACATATATTTTTATTTTCGGGAAGAAGTATGGTGTGTGATCATCAATAGAGCAAAAGCAAGAGCAGCGGAAACTCTTGCTTTTGACTTTTTGTTTTAAGGTTTTTTGTGAGTCTGAAAAAGCGGATGTTCAGAATGGGCGGACAATGGCCGGCAGGGGATGGCCGAAAGAATTCAAAACCTACAGGGATGGGCTAAAGAATTCAAAAAGATGTTGCATTTTTATGCAAAATAATGTATAATATTTTTCGTGCTGAAAAATAAGCAAGAATATAAATGAACAGAAACGAGATGGATCGATATGGAAAACTTTTTACACGGAATATGGGTATCCCTCAAAGGGAGCTCCGGTGACTCTCGGCGTGAGCCTGTTTGCCGTAGCGGTGGGCGCTGCGCTGGGACTGGTATTTGCTCTGATGAAAAAATCTGACAACGGACCCCTGAGGATAATATCCAAGATATACATAGAAGTTATCAGAGGAACGCCGATGATAGTCCAGGCGCTGATCATGGCATTCGGTATCCCTATCCTGCTCAAACAGTGGGGTATATCGTTCACATGGCCTGACCTCATCATACCGGCCATGCTGGTCTGCGGACTCAACAGCGCAGCCTACATGGCTGAGGTCATAAGGGGAGGGATACAGGCAGTGGATCCGGGGCAGGTGGAAGCTGCCCAGTCACTGGGCATGAGCAAGCACCAGATAACTAGGCTTATCGTATTGCCCCAGGCCATCAGGATAGTCATACCGTCCTTTGGCAACGAATTTATCTCTCTCATCAAAGGAGACGGCAGTGCTGTCCTTTGTGGGCGTGGTGGAGATACTGAGGGGAGCCCAGCTGTGGGCAGCCTCGTCCGCTCTGACTTTCATGCCTATATCGGAGCTGCCATCGTCTATCTGATGCTCACATTCCCCCTTTCCAAGGGCGTGGCGGCTTTAGAAAAACATCTGGCCAGGGATATGGCATGAAAGAGGTGGAGTAAATGATAAAAGCAACTGACATACATAAAGGAATTCAACGGACTGCACGCAGTAAAGGGTGTGGACCTGACGGTGGAGGATGGAGAGGTCCTTTGCATAATAGGGCCTTCCGGCTCTGGAAAAGAGTACGCTGCTGCGCTGCCTGAACATGCTGGAGACTCCCGATTCTGGAGAAGTGGAAGTGGATGGTGTCCGGGTGACGACGGAAAATCTGGCGCAGATGAGAGCCAGGATGGCGATGGTGTTCCAGAATTTCAATCTTTTCAGCCACCTTTCCGTCCTTGACAACATAACCATAGCCCCGGTCCATGTAAAGGGGATCGCCAAAGACAAGGCTGCAGCAAAGGCCATGGAACTGCTGAAACTGGTGGGTCTTGCCGATAAGGCGGATGCTTATCCACGCAGCCTTTCGGGCGGGCAGAAACAGCGGCTTGCCATAGCAAGAGCCCTTGCCATGGATCCGGAGATAATACTCTTCGACGAGCCCACATCGGCTCTCGACCCGGAAATGGTAGGCGAGGTGCTGGATGTTATGAAAAAGCTGGCCGAAGACGGCATGACAATGCTGGTGGTAACCCACGAGATGGGCTTTGCCAGAGAGGTGGCCGACGATGTCATCTTCATGGCTGATGGCCAGATCGTCGAAAGCAGGACTGCGGAGCAGATATTTGAAAACCCGGTCTGCGAAAGGACCCGCGATTTTCTCAGAAAAGTCCTGTGACTTTTAATACATCAAATCAAATGGAGAAGCCCTGCCGGCCGGCGCCAAAGGGCTTCTTCTTCCCTGCCGCCGTGGTGTATAATGATATAAAGAAGGGAGAGGTACAATGGAAGAGAAAAGATAAGTCTGAAAGTTTCAATATTGGCGCTGATGCTGGCGCTGACCGTCATCCTCAGCGGTTGTTCAGCAGCTCAGGGAATATCTTATGACGGTGCATACATGGACGAGCGATATCCCGGCAGCACAGGCAGATGGGAAGACGCCGTATACGGTCCTCAGCGGCAATGTGCCTGAATTTACGGATGAAGACCTGGCACGGGATGTGTTTGAAAGCTACAGTGAGCTGGACAGCCTGGGAAGGTGCGGCCAGGCTTTCGCCATGCTCGGCCGCGAACTGATGCCTGACGGGGAAAGACAGAGCATAGGGCAGATACGCCCCAGCGGCTGGCAGACGGTAAGATACGACGATCTGATACCGGACAAATATCTGTATAACAGGTGTCACCTCATAGGTTACCAGCTTTCCGGAGAAAACGCCAACGAGAAAAACCTGATCACGGGCACCAGATACATGAATGTGGAGGGCATGCTGCCCTTTGAAGATCAGGTGGCAGATTACATAGAAGAAACAGGCAACCATGTGCTGTATCGCGTATCGCCGATATATGAGGGCGACGAGCTGGTGGCAAGAGGAGTCAGGATGGAAGCCCTTTCCGTGGAGGATTCCGGTTCCGGTATATGTTTCAATGTCTTTGTTTACAATATACAGCCTGGGATAACAATAGACTACGCCACAGGAGACAGCCACAGGACGGAAGATGCGGTCTCAGAGGATGCCGCAGGCACGGGAGCAGGAGGCCAGGCCCAGGACAGCCAGACCGGAGCAGGTGTCCAAAGCCATAAGGCGCAGGAATATGTCCTGAACATAAACAGTATGAAATTCCATTTGCCGGACTGTCCTTCGGTAAAAGCCATGAAAGAAGAAAACAAAGAGGTATTCAAAGGCACGAGGGATTATCTCATCTCAGAGGGCTTTGAGCCCTGCGGCAACTGCAATCCGTAAGGGACAGCCGGAAAGGACCCTGAGGCGGGGCATCGTATAGAATATCATGCATATTTTTTTCATGACACTGTCCGCTCTGCCAGCAAAATGTTCTCATTTCTTGCCCGGAAAGCTTCCCCTGAGAAACTAAAAAGGCTTTTTATGTATGCTCAAGTTCTCTTTATACAGAATATTCGTAATGCAGAGAAACATAAATTCAGGTTCAGTTCTCAGCAGGCGGATTTTTTCTCTTATAGAGAACTTTTTATGTCAGCAGGTTCTCAGCAGGTCGCTCTTTTCATAGAAAGAGAACCTTTTTTGTGGCTGGACTCACATGATCCGATAAAAAACTTTGCACATTTCAAAGTCCCAAATCGGGACTTTGGTTTTTGCACAATTACCTCAAAAGAAAGATACGGAGGTAATCGTATGAAAAACCTAAAAAAAGGTATGATCGAATTTTTGACCGTTCTGATAATCTGCGCACCGCTGGTGCATATAGCCAATATCATGTACTGATGATATGTCTGTTAAAAACATGAACGCCGGCGTCAGTGGCCGGCGTTCATGTATAAGAGTCTGCTGCTTCTTAATCAAAGGAAGGATTAAATGAGTAGAAATTCTTGCTGTCCAGACGGTCCTGTATCAGCCGCAGGCCTTCACCGAAAACGCTGATAGTGGACGATCTCTTTCACGGAGAAAGCGTATGGGGTCTATGACATCAGGGTCGTCTGCAAGGCGCAGGATATTGTCATAGGTAAGCCTTGCCTTCTGTTCCGCAGCCATGTCCTCTGAAATATCAGCCAGTGCATCACCTGTAACGGCAAGGGTAGCGGTACTCATCGGCGTGCCGGAAGCGGCCTGAGGATATACGCCGGCCGTATGGTCTACAAAGTAATCTTCAAAACCTGCTTCTTTGATCTGTTCTATGGTCATGTTTCTTGTAAGCTGGTGGACTATGGTGCATACCATTTCAAGATGTGCCAGTTCTTCTGTACCTATATCGTTAAGTATCCCGGCCACCTCCTGTAACGGCATCGAGCAGCGCTGAGACAGATATCTCAGAGATGCTCCGATCTCACCATGCGGACCTCCGTACTGGGAGATGATGAACTTGGCCAGTGCGGGATTGGGATTCTTTATATTTATCGGATATTCAAGTCGCCGTTCATAAAACCACATACATCAGCCCTCCAGTTCCCACGGCCAAGGGTCGTTTATCCATGCCCAGCCATGTTCAGTATTGTTGTCAAAAGCGGTCAAAGGACCATACATCATTTCATAATCTGCCTGGAGCTTTGCATACTCTTTCTGCAGATCGGCGAAATAATCCAGCGCCATCTGGTTTTGTGGATGTGAGTCCAGGAAAAGGGTAAGATCATAAAGGGCAAAACCTGTTTCCTGTATCTGCCTGATCAATGTGTTCCTGTTCATTTTTTCATGCCTCCTGTGAAGGGCAGGTCAAGCTCTGGAAAGACGGTCCCTGCCTGCAGCGCTCTTTCAAGGGAGTAGGTGGTCTTCCATCGCTGAAAAGGTACATACGCCATGGCCAGAGGAAGGCTGCCCAGATACATGCTGTCAAAAAGATCCGCCGTTTTCACCATGGTTTCCCGGATCCTGGGGGATATCCGGAGTCTCGGGCGGCAGCCGCAGTCCGGGCATGGCTCGTTCCAGTCGTTGTCTATTATTATAGGCATTCCTATATAAGGGTCATTTATCAAGATAGATCTCCTTTCTGCTGTAATATATTTCATATTATGAAAATACAACTGCCGTTGTGAAATGGACACTTGAAAAAAATACGAATTTCATTATTATATGTGTAGTAAAACGACAAATTTCTGCGAGAAAAGATATTCTTAGCGACATTTTTATGACTGCAGCGTATATCATATGAAGGGGGAAATACTGCGTTGAACATATGGGGTAAAAAAAAAACGGAGACCTTCAGGCGGCTGAAGCTGCCGAAGAGTTAGAGGTCAGAAAAAACCACAAAGGGATTTCTGATATTCCTGAGCGTATTTATCGTTACGACAGCCATTGCGCTGGCACTGCGAGAGGTCGTTGAAAAAATTATGACACCAACATGGCTATCTTCTACATACTGGGCATAATACTGGTAGCCAGATATACTGACGGATATGTATGGGGAGCCTTGTTCGATGTGCTTTCAATCCTGAGCGTAAATTATTTTTTCACATATCCGTATCAGGGTTTCAATCTGACCATCGAAGGGTATCCGGTGACATTTGCTTCCATGCTGGTGATATATCTTATCACCTCGGCCATGACCACAAATATGAAAAACAGTCGATGATACTGGCTAAACAGGAAAAGCAGCTTATGGAAGCGCAGAAGGAAAAAATGAGGGCCAATCTTTTTGAGAGCCATTTCCACGACCTGAGGACGCCTCTGACCGGGATAATAGGAAACAGCGAATCTTATCTGCGAATGGAAGGATCCATGACCGATGAAGAGAAAAGGACCATAGTAGAGAACATTGAAAACGATGCCTCATGGCTGCTCAACATGGTAGAAAATCTGCTTTCAGTTACAAGGATCAACAATACGACAGCAAAGGTGACTAAATATATCGAACCTGTGGATGAAGTCGTATCCTCTGCCGTGGCAAGATTCAGAAAGAGGTTCCCAGGCGCTGAACTGAGAGTCTTTCTGCCGGACAGAGTGGTCATGGTGATGATGGACGCCATGCTCATAGAGCAGGTACTCATAAATATACTGCAAAACGCCTACACCCATGCAAAGAGTGTAAAAACCTGTGGAACTGCGGGTAACAGAAGATGACAAGAGGGTGTGGTTCTTCATAAAAGACTACGGGATCGGAATAGATGAGAAAAGATCGAAACGATCTTTGACGGTGAAGACTACCTGAAAGATCAGGATTCAAAAGCCGACGGGCACAAGGGTATGGGCATAGGACTTTCAATATGCAAGACTATCGTCTCGGCCCATGGCGGCGATATCAAAGCGAGAAATCACAATGAAGGAAGTGAATTTTACTTTTTATCTGCCAAAGGAAAAGGAGGAATGATCATGCAGCAGAAAATCACTGTACTTATCATAGAAGACGAAAAAGAGCATATGCGATTTCATGGCGAAAAACGCTGAACACAAATGATTACAAGACGATCACCACAGGCAGCGGCAAAGGAGGGTATGGCCATCCTTACATCTGCTCTGCCCGATCTTGTGCTTCTGGATCTGGGATTGCCTGACATGGACGGTATTGATGTGATAAAGCAGACAAGAGAATGGTCAAACATACCGATCATCGTAATTTCCGCAAAGGGTGCAGGAAAAGAAAAGGTAACAGCCCTGGACGCAGGGGCGGACGACTATATCACCAAACCTTTTGGTACCGACGAACTCCTGGCCAGGATAAGGACAGCCATAAGGCACAGCAATAAGCTTATTGATGATAAAGTCAACGGCAACAGACCTTATTCTGCCAGGGTAAAATGAAAACTAACTTCCAGAAGAAAAAGTAAGTTCAGGATGAAAGATAAAGCTCGGTTTTCAATACGAAAAAGATAGATATATCTTGAAAAAGTACAGCCTTTTGTGTAAATTTAAGTAATGGACCTGGAATTTTGCGTACTCTAAAGCGGAACATGCGGAGGCTTTTTCTTTTTAGTGAAAGACAAAGTTCCACATGCCCTTTGGGATGTTTTAGAGCATGTCATGTGTGCCAGTCCATGGGAATCTTCTGATCAGAGCAGGTTGAATAAGGGATGCAGCCTACTCTATCTCAAGCAAAAACGGCTTTAATGTGACGGCATCGGGCTGTATGCGGACGATTCCCAGCTTATGCAGGATATCTTCGCTGTACAGGAAAGAAAAGACCTCATAAGGTGTTTTGCCGCCGAGGATCTTCCTTGGCACAGAATTGATATGGCTGAACATGATGTTTAGATCATGCTGAGTCAAAGAAGAAAGCTGCCTGCCGTTAGGCAGGATATTCCTGACAAAATTATGATTGTTCTCCACATGTGGTTTCTGAGAGGGAGACTGAGGATCACAATAGAAGATATTAGATCTTGTTTTTCCGGTCAGAGAATTGGTCTCAAAGAGGGAGACTTTTTTTCAAATTCAGAGCCTCTGTCGGTGAGGATGAGGGAGAAGAGTTTGAAGAAATCATCAGCGAGGATATCCTGAAGTAAGTCAAGAGAAGCGGCCATGGATTCAGAAGTTTTTTCGTGATGAAGGATACCGATCATAAGAGAGGTATTCTGAAAAGAGAACGTCTGGATATATGGGCCGTCCGGCTGATTGTAGAGGGTATCCATTTCAGTAGTAGGGACACAAGGATTCTCCTTGCAGAAGAGAAGGTAGTCGGAATACTTGTGGCCGTCGTAGTTGACAGGTTCTTTGCGTACTTTGATCTTTTTCTCTGTCGCATGGAGACCTGCCTTCTGAGAGAGAAGTTATCGATGCCGAAATCCTTGAAAATGCCGCCCTCAATGTATGTATATAAGGGATTTGACGGAAATATCAAGTTCAGGATGATTTTCAAGGATATGATAAAGAGACTGGCCTTTATCAAGAAGTGGCTTGATAGTTTGAGCAATTAGGATTCTGTGAGGCTCAGAGAGGTTCACACCTTGCCTTGAATCGGACAGATGGAAGAGATACTCTTCGTGAGCCCTTGAAGCATTGTAGAAGAAGTGATCCAATCTGCACCTTTGGATGCGTTCGCAGTGATTGCAGGCACCGATGGAGCGGTCACGAAGTGAGCAGGACTGTTCTTTGTACTGAGGGCATTTGTCGGAGCAAAGCTTGCGAGGCTTGGTGCATGATTTGAAGTTGGCGCAGATGATGGGAGAATTAAAGCGATTGCGAGGTTTAAGCTTTCTGTGAGCTGTAATCTCCTTAGCAACGGTGGAAGGATCTTTGCCGATAAGGCGAGCGATAGCGGTTTTAGAGAGACGGTTTTCGATTCCGTCCTGGATAGCTTTTCTTTGATCTAAGGTCAGATGTTTTGATTTCATGATAGTGTCCTTTCTGTCCCATGAACAGGCACAAAAACAGGATAACCGGAAATCAGTCTTACATAAAGAGCTAATGAGAGCCCGAAAACGAACTTCGTTCGAAAAAAAGTGTGGTCTTTATGCTGCGGGAACCTGGACAAGCCTGTTTTCGTATATATACTTATATTGCTGTTGTCGGTAATAGTCAATTTTGCACTTGGCAGGATGATACAAGACAGCAGCAAGCCTAAAGGATACTCACCCGCAGGCATAATATATAATCTTGCGTGGCTGGTGATATTCAAATATGCAGATTTTATAATAGAAAACATCAACCATGCCGTCCAGAGCCTGGGAGGCGGTCAGGCGGTGCAGCCATTGAACCTGCTGCTGCCGGTCGGCATCAGTTTCTATACATTTTCCAGCATATCATACCTTATAGATGTCTACAGGCATGATATAAAAAAGCTGAAAAAAACCTGATAAACTTCGGGACATATTTCACCATGTTCCCAAAGATAACCACCGGGCCTATCACACGGTTTGAGACCATAAAAAGAGACCTGAAAAACCGGACAGCTTCAATGGAAAGCCTGGATGACGGCCTCAGGACTTTTGCTCTGGGCCTTGGATTCAAGGTTTTGCTCGCCGACAGGATAGGGAGCTGCTGGAGCGACATACAGGCTGTAGGGTTTGAGAGTATATCCGCCCCTGTTGCATGGATGGGTATTTTCGCTTACAGTTTCCAGCTGTATTTTTGATTTTTACGGCTATTCTATGATGGCCATGGGACTTGGACGCATAATGGGCTTTTCCATTCCTCAGAACTTTGCTCATCCATACGAGTCACTGTCCATGACGGATTTCTGGCGCAGGTGGCACATGAGTCTGGGAAGCTGGTTCAGGGATTATGTTTACATACCCCTGGGAGGCAACAGGAGGTCAGTTCCGCGGGTTTATCTGAACCTGCTGGTGGTGTGGGCACTGACGGGCATATGGCACGGAGCAGGATGGAATTTTGTCATATGGGGACTGTTCCTGTTTGCATGCATTGCCATAGAAAAGGCAGGGCTGAAAAGGCTGCTGGATCGTGTAAAGCCGCTGGGACATCTGTACATGTTTTTCATGATACCCCTGTCATGGATGATATTTGCCATAACGGATATAGACAAGCTGGGCATATATGTCAGCAGGCTGTTTGATTTTGCAGGGACAGGGAGCGACACGGTCTTTGAAGGCGATCTGGCCAAATTCTGGGGCATGTATGGAGTGCTGATGCTGATATGCCTGGTAATGAGCTTATCAATACCGGAAAGGCTGTTCGCCAAGATAAGGAATACTATTTTCGGAACAGTCATACTGTTTGTCATATTCTGGGCTTCTGCTTATTTAATATATCTGGGCCTCAACGACCCGTTCCTTTATTTTAGATTTTAAGGTGGCGTATGAAGAACATAATAAAATACTCATTTTCAATCTTAATAATGATTTCTTGCATAGTGGTGTTTACTATAATGTCTTTTAAGGTGCTCATAATCGATAAGAGCGGAGAGAGCACGCCGCCCGAAGACGGGCCCCAGGTATCAGATGGAGACGAAACGCCGCCTGGGGACCAGGAAAATTCCGGGCAATCGGGACAGGCAGAGGTTTCAGGACCAGAGAAGATCGATCCTGCCGATGCGCCGTTTACTGCCACAGACAGCTCATATCTCAATGACGCTCTGTTCATAGGAGATTCCAGGACAGTGGGTCTGAGAGAATACGGCAGACGCAGGGTCCTAATTTCTTTGCCAACACAGGAATGAATGTGTACAATGTCCGGGACAGTTCCGTGAATGTGCCGGGAGTCGGCACAGTTACCCTTGACAGTCTGCTGTCGGCAAAGAAGTACGGAAAGATCTATGTCATGCTGGGGATAAACGAACTGGGGTATAACCGTGAAAATACGGTCGTAAAGTATGGCGAACTCATAGACTGGATAAAGGAAAAAAGCTCCTGACTCTGATCTTCATCGAAGCAAACCTTCATGTTGCCGCAGGCCGTTCAAATACTGACGAAGTGTTCAACAACAAAATATAAATGATTTTAACAGCAAGATCTCGCAATTTGCCGACAATAAGAGAGTGTTCTACATTGATGTGAACGAATTGTTCGACGATGCCAACGGGGATCTTAAAGCTGAATGTACCAGTGATAATACTCATGTTCTGGGAAAATACTATGTGGAGTGGGTGGACTGGATATTGACAAAGGCCATCCTGCCGGAGCAAAGCGATACGGAGGCGTAGAAAAATGAAGAAATTGCTTGTTGTAGTTGACTATCAGAAAGATTTTGTGGATGGTTCCTGGGATTTTCCGGGGCTGAAAAGCTGGAAGGCCCCATTGGGGAAAAGATAAAAAGAATACAGAGCGATGGGCGAAAATGGCCAGATAATATTTACCATGGATACCCACGACCTACATTATATGGATACTCAGGAAGGAAAACACCTTCCTGTTCCGCATTGTATTGACGGAGAGGACGGGTGGCAGCTTTACGGCAGTATCGCCGGGCTGAAAGATCCGGACGATCTGGTATTTTCAAAGCCGACTTTCGGATCCTACGAGCTGGGAGAATATCTCCATAAAAAACGCCGGTCAATATGAGTCTGTTGAATTTGTCGGAGTGGTCACCAACATATGTGTGATCTCAAATATAGTGATCGCAAAAAGCTGCCATGCCCGATGTGCCTATCTATGTGGATGCCCGGTGCGTGGGCAGCAACGACCCTGCGCTCCAGGAGGCGGCTTTTGATGTGATGGGCTCGATACATGTAGAAGTGAAGAGGTAGCAGCATATGCCATATTTGAATAATGCCGCAGTTACAGTGGAGAAGCCTGCATCTTTCAAAGATGCACCCGAAGCAGCACCGGGAGAGGCGGCGCTTTCGCTGGCTGGACTTTTCAGGACAAGAGCAGATAATATCTTGTTTACAGACAGCGGCACATCTGCCATCAGGGCGGCAGTAAAAAGCTTTATCAAGCCCGGAGATCATGTGATATCAACAGACGGAGAGCACCGGGCAGTCCTTGACGCTCTGGTTGAGGCCTGCAGCGCAGGCAGCCGCGTCACCTTTATTCCCCTTAACGAATACGGAGTACTCAGATATGATCTTATAGAAAAGGCCATAGAGCCTGATACCAGAGCGATCATATGCTGCCATGGCTCGGCCCTTACAGGTAATGTAACTGATCTTGAAAGAGTAGGTGCCATAGCACGCAAACATGGGTTGATGGTCATCGCCGATGGAACGCAGACAGCAGGCGCTGTTCCTGTCAACCTTGAGGAATTGCAGACAGATGTGTTTTGTTTCAGCGGACATAAAAGCTGATGGGGCCTGCGGGGACAGGAGGCATATGCCTGGGTGACGGCTTTGCAGCAGATCATGGTATTTCAGAGGGTATAAGATGTCCGTCACGACAGAAACTGGGACAGCTCAAGGCCTCTGTTGATTTCATCCTTGAAAAGGGCATATACGGTGTAAGCATATTTCCTCACAGGCTTGCCAAAAGATTCTTTGAGTCAGTAAGATCAATGAAGGATGTGACAGTATATGGAGATTTCGGCACAAATACGAGAGTGCCGACAGTGTCGCTGAACATCAGGGGATTTACGCCTGATGAGATAAAGGAACATATGAGGAAGAACCATATCGCCATAAGTTCCGGCGACTGTTCCTGCCCGAGGCTTACAGAGTCGCTGGGGATAGGAAAAGAAGGCGTTGCCCGGTTCAGTTTCGGCTATTTTAACACAAGGATGGATGTGAACGATGCCATCTGGGCCCTTATGGAGCTTCAGGGCCTTGACGATCTGTATTATCTGGCATGATGCTGATAAAAATAACGGATAGCAAAAGAACCACTCGGACGAGCGGTTCTTTTAAATATCATTCCGGTTTTGATATCTCATCAAAGAGAAGCTGCATCCTTTTATCGAGGATGGCGCTGGCTTCGGCACATGCTTTCAGCTCCTGATGGACCTGTGGGGAAAGTTCTTTTCTTTTTTGTATCTGAGCTGATGCTCAAGGCTTGCCCAGAAGTCCATGGCGACAGTTCTTATCTGTACTTCTACGGGCACATATTCACAGCCGTTAAGCAAAAAACAGGAACTGCGATCACGAGGTGGAGACTCCTGTAACCGTTGGGTTTTGGGCTTTCTATGTAATCTTTTTCATTATGAGCCTGACATCGTTCTGCTCAAGCATCATGTCGGCCATCGCATATACATCGTCGATGAAATTGCACACTACACGGATACCGGCAATGTCGAATATATTTTCTTTTGCCGAGCTGATAGATACCTCTTTGCCGTACCGTATGAGTTTTTCTTCGATACTTTCCGGAGATTTTAAGCGCCTTTCCATGTGGTGGATAGGATTATAGTCGTGCCTGACGGCAAAGTCTTCACTGAGGATCTCTATCTTTGTCCGGACCTCTTTGATAGCTGCCCGATAGGCATGCCTGAATGTTTCAAAGCCCTGTTCATCTGCAAGATGGCATGAATTTGACACTGAAATATACCCCCAATATTTTGTTTACATCATAATTATACTCGATTATAATTTAAAAGAAAGGGTTTCACATGAAAAACATATTACTTGGAAATACAGGAATCAGCGTAAGCCGTCTGGGCGCAGGCGTGCTGCCCATGGGACCGAATCAGCGGAATATGGCCGTTGAAGAAGGGGCTGCGGTGGTCCGTCATGCTTTGGATGCGGGCATCAATTTCATAGATACTGCCCAGTATTACCGGGCTTATCCGTATATCAGGACGGCCCTTGCCGCAGAAATGACGATGTTGTCATATGCTCCAAATCCCCTTGCTCCCGATCATGAGGGCATGGCGGCAGCCATTGAGGAAGCCCGCAGGAGTCTGGACAGAGATGTCATTGAAATTTTTCTGCTCCACGAAGTGAGGACAGGACAGTTTGAGCAGAGGCAGGGAGCATGGGACTGCCTTTGCGACGCCAGGGGAAAAAGGTATCGTAAAGGCTGTAGGGATCTCTACCCATGACTGCGATGTTACAGCCCTGATGGCACAGGAAAGCCAATGTGATGTGGTCTTTACACTCATAAATTATGCAGGTCTGGGAATCAGAAAGGAGATGGCCCGGCAACAGCGGCGGAGATGGAAAGAACCATCTCCGCCTGCCACCGCAGCGGAAAAGGCGTGTTTTCCATGAAAGCTTTCGGCGGCGGCAACTTGACTGCCCAATATCAGAAAGCTCTGGGATATGTACTTGGCGTAAAGGATATAGATTCTGTGATGATCGGGTTTTCGGAACAAAAGAGGTGGACGAGGCGGTCGCCTTTCTGGAAGGAAAAATGCCGGCAGGCTATGTTCGGACATTTCGCAAAAGAAAATGTGGATAGAAGAAGATAGCTGTGAAGGGTGCGGAAACTGTATGAGAGTATGCCAGTCCCAGGCGATCTTTTACAATGAAAGGGGACTTGCGGCCATAGACAGCAGCAGGTGCCTCACATGCGGTTATTGTGCTCCTGCATGTCCGGTGCGGGCGATAATCCTGATCTGAAAAAACTGTTCTTTGGGAGAAAAAACAGTTGAAAAAACAGCTAAAACAGTTAGACTATTTTTTGCAGGAGTTTGACCATGAAAAAAAAGATCGCATTTATCTTAACACTTATATTGATGTTCACCCTTGTGACCCAATCTTCTTTCGCCTTTGCTTTTTCAAGCAATTCGCCTTATACAGGAGAGACATATCAGCACAACGACAGGTTCAGCGACAGTATAGTCGTCAACGGTATCGATGTCTCCCAATGGCAGGGAACGATCAACTGGGAGAAGGTGAAAGCTGACGGGATCGACTTTGCCATAATCCGCGCAGGCAGGCGCTTTTTGTGAGCGGGGGCCTGTATTTTGACGACAATTTTTATCAGAATATCAAAGCTGCTCAGGATGCCGGGATAATGGTCGTGTATATTACTTTTCACAGGCTGTAACAACGGCAGAGGCGCGTGAAGAAGCAAACTGGGTGCTGGATTACATAGAAGGGTATGATCTGCAGCTTCCCATCTATATGGATTATGAGATGTCCAGCGATCCTTCCGGCAGGATAAACAACCTGTCAAGGCCACCAGAACAGCCAACGCCAAAGCCTTTTGCAGCGTCATAGAGGCGGCCGGATATGAAACGGGAGTATATTCAAATCTGAATTTCCTGAACAATTCCATTGACGGTGCTCAACTCAGCGGTCTTTATAATATGTGGGCTGCCAGTATAATTACCGCTGCCAATATGCCAACGACTATATAATGTGGCAGTATTCATCGGATGGTTCTGTGGATGGGATAAGCGGGCGGACCGACATGAATTTCATGTATCTGGAAGAAAAAGCCGGCGGCGACTCAGGCAAGATCCATTGCAAATTGCCAGATAACCGTTGCTGAAGCAGTGTATGACGGTGAAGCCAATTACGAGCCTGAGGTCACGGTAACATATAATGGGGCTGAGCTGACAGAGGGGAGTAGATTATGAACTGGGATACATAAACAACAGAGAAGTGGGCACCGCCTATGTCTATGTTAAAGGTACGGGCCAGTATGCTGACTACCAGACTGCTGCGTTTGAAATCTATGAAAGCACTGGTATAACGGATGGACAGGTGACAAGCCCTGTATATGCATTTGACAGGTATGTCAACGGCGTATCCCTTGAGACGGCTGCGGCGGCATTTAAAAATAATATTACCGCTTCGCCCGGATACATACAAGGTACTGACCCAGAACGGAACTGAAGTCACATCCGGAATCATTGGAACCGGAATGCGGGTTGCAGTCTATGACGCCAACAACGAGAAGGTCGGCAGGCCACCGTCGTCGTCAGGGGTGACAGCGACGGGGACGGGAGGTGTGGATTATCTGACTTGCTCAGAGTGAGGAAGCAGATAATGGCACTGGAAAAATATAGCGGAGCTCAATTCAAAGGTCTTGATACGAACAGGGGATAATTCGATCGGGCTTGCTGATCTGCTGGCTGTAAGAAAGCACATAGTCGGAATACAAAAATTATGACTGGCGAGGATTATTTAAATATGAAAAAAGACTAACTATACTTATTACAATTATGACATTGCTGCTAGGTACTTTTTTCCTACAGGAGGGATTCGGTGCAACGGTAACACCAAGAATGTCCGGTGGGTCATGTACGGTCGGCCAGAATGTAACGGTTACGCTGACATATTCGGGATCAACTTTTGGTGCTGCACAGATAACTCTTAATTATGATTCCAGTGCCCTTACATTCGTATCATACGGCGGAGCTGTCACAATGGCAAATGGTAACTCGTTTCTCTTAGAGGCAATGGGGACATCAACCATGTCTGCCACTTTTACTTTCAAAGCAAATAAAACGGGAAATACTACTGTATCAGCATCGACTGTCGCAGGTGAAACATGGGACGACGGGTCGTTTTCCTGTGGAACAGCTTCAGCTACAGTGACTGTAAATGCTGCACCGTCATCTTCCGGAAACTCCCGGAGCTCTTCTTCTTCCGGCAGCTCATCGAGCGGCGGTTCATCCATACACCGTCATCCGGCACCAATGGACGGGGGAGATTTCAACAGCTCAAGCGTAGTCGAACCAGAAACAGAGCAGGAAGAAGAAGCTGATCCGTCAGAGAAGCCTGAGCAGATCGAGGTTACGGTAGGCGACAAGACATATGTGATAGTAGAGGACCTGACCGATAAGGAATTTCCTGAGGGATTTGCGGCTGAAGACGCCGGCTATGGTGAGTATGACTGGCCTATACAGATCGCCAAGAGCGAGGCGAGCCAATACACACTGATACTGCTCATGGACCCGGAAACAGAAGAAGAATCCTGGTTTTCTATGATGAAGAAACAGGTACGATCACATCATCAAAACAATAACGGTTGCAGAGACTCTTGAATACGAAAGGCTTGCAGCGGAAGCTGCGGAGGCCGGAGGATAACACTCTGACGATAGTGCTTGGCGTCGCAGCAGGAGTGTTTGCTCTGGCATTTGCGGGGCTTGGCGGATACAACATATATACGAGAAAGAAATCAAAAGATATGTTTGAATAGGATAGATCAGCAGCCCCCGAACAGGGGCTGTTTTTTATGAAAAGAAAGCGTGACAGGCCGACCGGCCGCGGCCGTACATAAAATTCCCACTTATCGTACTTTTTAACGGTGACAGGAGAATCCTAACAAGAGAAATTCTCACTAACAGCTGATTTTTGAAGCGATAGTGAGAATTTCGGCCTTTTCGGGAAATATTCGCTCGTTTGAATTCTCTCTAATGATGCCTTTTCAGCTTTAAAATGAGAAAAATTTTCCTGGAGCAGTGCTCCGAACAAAAAGAGACTTTGCCTTGTGAAAGTCTCTCAACGCTCTTTATTTATCGGGAAAAGTGAGAATTTTCGTGTTCAGGCCGCATCTTTCACGCCTGCACGCTCTCAGCCCGCACATCCGAGCTCTCAATTCGCAGCCCGCTACTCCACATGATTGTGGAGCAGCTTGTGTTCCTTTTCCTTTGAGAAGCCCATCGTATAACGAGAGAACGAACGGGTTGTCACTGGAAAATCTTGATCTGCTTTTTCGTCATCGATGTCATACAGACCTTCGGCACGGGCATCCTTTATCTTAGGGAATACGGGTACAGGCTGTCCTCCGCCGGCGATACAGCCGCTTCGGCAGGCCATGACTTCGACAAAATCAAACTTCATCTCACCGCTCCTGATGCCATCCATTACGATAGCGGCGTTTTTGAGGCCGTTGACAACTCCGATATGTACCTCGCGGCCGTGGAGGGTGACTGTGGCTTTTTGATGCCGTCGTTACCTCTGATGCCTGTGAGCTTTATCATTTCAAGATCATCAGGATTATAACTGTCTACCAGCTGTCTGAGGACAGCTTCCTGTTACACCGCCGGTAACGCCGAATATGGCACCGCCGCCAGAGGACAAGCCGAACGGCTTTATCCATGGCATCCGGTTTTATCTGGGCAAGGTCAATGCCGGCTTCTTTTATCATCCTTGTGATCTCAGTGGTGGTGAGCACATAATCAACATTCTGCTCGCCATCCGTGTAGTGTTCAGGTCTGAGGATCTCGGCCTTTTTAGCTGTACATGGCATGATAGATACGACAACGGTCTTTTTTTCTTGTCGGAAGAAGTGTCCATGCGGGATTCTTCTTTGAGCACAGCTCGAACATCTGCTGAGGTGAACGGCAGCTGGATATATGTTTTTCAGGTCAGGGTATTTTTCTTCGCAGAATTTTTACCCATGCAGGGCAGCAGGATGTGAACAGAGGCAGATCGCCCTCCTTGATCTTTTCCACCAGCTCGGCGGCTTCTTCAACGACCGTCAGGTCAGCTCCGAAGTTGGTATCGTAAACCTGATCGAACCCCATGTTTTAAGGCGGCCACCAGCCTCGAGGGCATTTTTCGCCTTTCGGCGGGCCGAACTTATCGCCTATGGCGACCCCTTACAGCAGGTGCGATCTGTACTACGACCTTTGTGTTCCTGTCTGCCAGGCTTCCCATACAGGATGGATATTCTGATTTACCGTGATAGCGCCTGTAGGGCATACCACACGGCACTGACCGCAGCCCACGCAGGCGGTCTCCGAAAGAGGACGGCCGAAGGCTGTGCTGACGCGCATCTTGCTTCCTCTGTTGACAAAGTCTATTATGCCCAGGGCCCTGTATTTCCGCGCATGTCCATACGCAGTCTCCGCAGAGGATACATTTATTAGGGTCGTAGACTATGCAAGGAGAACTGTCGTCCAGCGGCAGCACAGGTTTGTTGTTCTGGAACCTCACATAGTTGACTCCCCAACTGGTTTGCAAGTTTAAGCAGGATGCAGGCACCATTGGTCCTGCATGTGGTACAGTCGGTGCAGTGGGAAGCCAGCAGCAGTTCCAGTATCATCTTTCTGTGGTGCTGGAGCTTAGGGGTGTTGGTGTAGATCACCATGCCGTCTTTGGTTCTTCCGAGCACGAAGCGAAAATCTTGCCTCTATCGTCTTCAACTATGCACATCCTGCACGCTCCGTAGGTGGAAAGCTCAGAATGATAGCAGAAGGTAGGAAGCTCGATACCGGCATTTCTTATGACGGTCAGCACATTTTTTCATTTTCAAAAGGGACTCTCCTGTTGTTTATGGTCATGTATTTCATTTCAGTGTTCTCCTCCTACCATTCAACATGTATAGCGCCGAAAGCACAGGAACTCTCGCATGCTCCGCACTTGATACATCTGGTGTTGTCGATGACATAAGGTTCTTTGATCTTGCCTGAAATTGCATCAGCAGGGCAGTTCTTGGCGCATTTGGAACAGCCTTTGCATCTTTCAGGGCTGATAACGAAGCGCCTCATGGCCGTACATGTATGGGATGCGCAGTGCTTGTCCACAACATGTTCCAGATATTCTTCTCTGAAGAGCTTCAGTGTGCTCATGACAGGCAAGGCTGCACTCTTTCCGAGACCGCACAGGGCTGTTTCGGTGATGGTGACCGCCAGTTCTTCCAGAAGATCCAGATCTTTTTTCGGCACCGTTGCCTGCAACTATCCTTTCGAGGATCTCCAGCATGCGCATTGTGCCTTCCCGGCAAAGGTACGCATTTTCCGCAGCTTTCTTTCTGTGTGAAATTCATAAAGAACCTGGCGACTTCTACCATGCAGGTGGAGTCGTCCATGACCACCAGACCGCCGGAACCGATCATGGCGCCCATTTTCTTAAGGGAATCGAAGTCCAGGCTTATGTCGAGCTGAGGCGTGATAAGGCATCCGCCTGACGGACCGCCTATCTGGACGGCCTTGAACTTGCCGTCGTTTTTGATGCCGCCGCCTATGTCAAAGATGACCTCTCGCAGGGTGGTACCCATAGGAACTTCGATGAGGCCGGTGTTCTTGACGCTTCCGGTAAGGGCAAAAGCCTTGGTGCCTGGGCTGTTTTCCGGACCTATGGATTTGAACCAGGCAGCTCCGCGGTTTATTATCCCGGAACATTGGCATAAGTCTCAACATTATTAAGAACAATGAGGCTTGTCAAAGAGACCGTGCTCGACCGTACGAGGAGGTTTACTCTCGGCATTCCGCGGTTTCCTTCGATGGAAGCCGTAAGGGCGCTTCCTTCACCGCAGACAAATGCGCCTGCTCCGCGGTTGATATGTATTTTAAACGAAAAAGCCTGAGCCTAATATGTTATCGCCCAGCAGGCCGGCTTCCTCAGCCTGTGCTATGGCATTTTGAGCCTGCTGATGGCAAGAGGATATTCGGCTCTCACATATATGTAACCTTCCTGAGAACCTGTGGCATAGGCGGCTATCATCATGCCCTCAAGGACACGGTGAGGGTCGCCCTCCATTATGCTCCTGTCCATGAAAGCTCCCCGGGTCGCCTTCATCGCCGTTACATACTACATAACGCTGTTTTTCAGGCTGGCGGGCCACCTGGCTCCATTTGTATCCGGTCTTGAATCCGCCGCCCCCGCGGCCTCCGAGGTTTGATTCGCTGACTTCGTCTATGACCTGATCCGGTGTCATGGAAAACAGGGCCTTGATCAGGGCCTGATATCCGCCGGTGGCGATATATTCCTCAATATGCTCGGCATCTATGCGGCCGCAGTGTTCCAGCACGACACAGGTCTGTTTTTTGTAGAAAGGTATGTCCTCCTGGCGGGCATATTCGATGCCATCCTGTTTTATAAAAGTTCTCTTATTTGTCGCCGTTCTTGACGGTCCGTTCATATATGGCTTTGCAGTCATCGACGGATACCTTTGTATATAGTATACCAAGCGGCTCGATCCTCATCAGAGGGCCCATTTCACAGAATCCGTGGCAGCCGCTCTTTTTTAATGGTGAAGTCATCAAAGAGATTCAGGTGCTATACCGTTTTCGGCAGCCTCCCCCTGATGGCGTCTGCGATCTTATGGGCAGCGGCTGGGCCTCAAGCTTCAGGCCATGTCCCGGCGGTTCAGCGCATGCGATCTCAGGTTTAAAGTCTATCTGTACATCAGGATCATCGCTGGCAAGCTGGCACATCCTTTCGTGAATCTCTCCGGAACCTCCGCCCAGACAGCCTGTTCCCGCACAGATAAGGATACGGCACTTGCATGCGTCTATCTTTGTTTTTGGCTATCTTAGATACCTGATTTAATGTTTCTATGCTGTTAATCCTCTGCATTTACTCTGCTCCTCTCAGCTCCTCAATGGGCTCCTCCGCTGATTCGGCGTCATTGCCGGATAAACCTTGTCATTTACCGTTAAAATAAAGTCGCAGGCCCCAAGGCAAGATACGGTTTCCACAGTAAAAGAGCATATCATCTGTGGTAGCTTTGTCCTCGGACAATCCCAGAACGCTGTAAACTTCTCAAGGATAAGGGATAGACTTTCTCACATGACATGCTGTGCCGTCGCATACCTTGATGACATATTTTCCCTTGGGCTCAAAGGAAAAATTCTCGTAAAAGGTGGCGACACTGTAAGCTTTAGCTTCAGTTACACCTATTTTTCTGCTACATAAGACAAGAGCTCGCCCGGCAGATACCGAAGCTCGCTCTGGATGTCCTGTATGATAGGGATCAGAGACGATGGCTCGGCTCCATGGAGAGCGATCACCTGATCCGCCGTATCATAGTATTTCTGCTCCAAATTTGATACCTCCTGCTGTAAAGTTCTTAGATTTAGCCTTGATAATTTATTATATAAGCAGGAAAGAGAAAAATGCAATATACCTTTTGAGGAAATATTAACAAATGAGAATTTTTTGACGAAGTCTGAACCTGCTTTATAACCCGTAATAAGAGTGAAGGGAAAACGGCGCATACCGGTATGCACGCAAGGGAGATCAAAGTCGTCAGAGCGATGATCTCAGCTGATAACAGTGAGTTCTTCTTTTCCATCATGGCTATGGCCGATGTCACCACAGCAGTCGGAAATGGAAGCGAAAATAATGGCAGTCTTTACCGTATTTTCCACCGGGGAGCATGTCCATTATGAAAAGATTATCACAGGCACGGCAAACATCTTCACAAGAGAAAGTATCAGCAGATCTTTGTTTCGGGCTATGCGTCCGATGTTGCTGTCGCCAAGCTGCATACCTACTACCATCATGGAAGGTGGACGGTTGTCGCCGATAAGTGAGACAGTCTCATTTACCATGTTGGGCAGTTTCCATCCGAGGATGAGCATGGCTACCGCCACCAGGGAAAATATGGTGGACGGATTGCAAAAGGTCTTGAGAAGCTTCTTGAAGCTGAACTTTTGAGCCCGCATTCATGTTGAGGATAAAAGGACCTGCCAGTACCATATATACGGTGAGACAGATATTATGTATCACCATCAGATATAATATGTTTCCTCCAAATACAGCGTTGGTTATGGGAAAACCCATGAACCCGTTGTTCACAGTAGAAAAGGAAAGGATGTAAACACCCAGGTCCCTCGGACGGCTTTACTCTCATGATCTTTTAAGGAGTATATAGCCGACTAGAAAGAGAACAACAAAAAATCCGATACCGCAGAGGAGAACTTCCACAGTGGCGGATTTCATATCATCGTTGAATTCGTTGGCTGTTACCGATGATAATATCATGCATGGGGTCGGCCCAGAAGAACATTATGGAGCCGATCCGTCTGACCCTTGCGGCAGGCGGACAGACCTATCCCGATACCCTCATGAAGGCGAGGAATTTGGGTATGTCATCAAAGGCGAAATCACCATACATATCGGAAAGAAGACCCATGCGGCAAAGGCGGGAGAATCTTTCTATTATACGCCAGAGAAAAAACATCATATATCATCAAAAAAGGGAGCGAAACTCATCTGGGTCAGCTCACCTCCTAGTTTCTAAAGAAAAAGGAAGAACAATGGCATCATCACTTATCGAGCTAAGACATATTTCCAAGTCATTTGATGACACATTAGTATTGGACGATTTTAATCTGACTGTAAATCAGAATGAATTTATTACCCTGCTCGGACCTTCCGGCTGTGGAAAAACGACGACACTCCGAATTGTAGGAGGCTTTGAAACGCCGGATCAGGGACAGGTGTGTTTTTTGAGGGAAAGGACATTACAAATGTACCGCCCAATCAAAGACACCTGAATACGGTATTTCAGAAATACGCGCTGTTTCCCCATATGAATGTGGGCCAGAATATTGCCTTTGGCCTAAAAATCAGTGGAAAGAGTGATGAATATATCAGAGATAAAGTCAAGTACGCTTTGAAGCTGGTCAATCTGGACGGCTATGAAAAGCGAAAAATCGACGCTTTGTCCGGCGGACAGCAGCAGCGAATCGCTATGGCCAGAGCCATCGT
>VOFE01001547.1_pt1 | contig 90000 bp, 109 predicted proteins | sample 5384071 | NCBI WGS metagenome assembly VOFE01 (sample SAMN12384724, study PRJNA508395) | human gut metagenome | isolation source: healthy gut D | host: Homo sapiens
TATGGCCGAAGACGATGTCGTGCAGGGTATCGTTATCATGAGGAAAGGCGAGAATCCGGCCGAAGTCATCGATGCGCTGAAAGCCAAGATAGAGTATATTAATAAGGAGGTCTTGCCGGAAGACGTGCAGATCGTGACGTTCTACGACCGGGAAAACCTGGTGAATCTGGCCGTCCATACCGTGTCGCGCAATCTGGTCGAAGGCATCTTGTTGGTGACATTCATCGTGTTGATATTCATGGCCGATTGGCGTACGACGGTGGTAGTGGCTGTGGTGATACCTTTGGCCCTACTGTTTGCTTTATTTGTTTGCGGGTCATGGGCATGTCGGCCAACCTGCTCTCCATGGGGGCCATAGACTTCGGTATTATTATCGACGGGGCGGTCGTCATGGTGGGAAGGGATATTCGTGGCACTCGACCGGAAAGCCAAAGAAGTGGGGATGCCCACTTTCAACCTGATGTCGAAAATGGGGCTTATCCGGCAGACGGCCAAAGAGAAAGCCCGCGCCGTATTTTTCTCCAAACTCATTATTATCACTGCGCTGTACCTATCTTCTCTTTCCAGAAGGTGGAAGGAAAGATGTTTCAGCCCGCTCGCTTATACCTTGGGGTTCGCCTTGTTGGGAGCTTTGTTGTTCACGTTGACCTTGGTGCCGGTCATGTCATCCATGTTGCTGAAACGGAACGTGCGAGAAGAACAACTTCGTTTTGTGCGTTTCATCAACGGGAAATCGGTGGCCTTACTTCGACAAATGCCATGCCCATCGGAAAATATCCGTCGGCATTGGTATCGTGGCCGTGGGCGGTCTGTGGATGTTTACTTTGTTGGGGACGGAATTCCTGCCCCAGTTGAATGAAGGATCCATTTATATTCGTGCCACCTGCCACAGAGCATTTCGTTGAACGAGTCGGTACAACTGGCCAATAAGATGCGGGCCAGACTGGCCGCTTATCCCGAAGTGAAACAGGTGCTTTCCCAAACCGGGCGGCCGAACGACGGTACGGATGCGACGGATTCTATAATATCGAATTCCACGTGGACATTTATCCCGAAAAGAGTGGGAGAGCGGATTGACAAGATGCAACTGATCGAGAAGATGGCAGGAAGACCTTTCGATGTATCCGGGCATAGACTTCAATTTCTCCCAACCCATTACGGATAATGTGGAAGAGGCGGCTTCGGGGGTGAAAAGGCTCCATTGCCGTGAAGGTATTCGGGAAGGATTTGTACCGTTCGGAAAAGATTGCCATGGAAATCGACAAGATTCTCGGTACGGTCGAAGGAATTGAGGACTTGGGAGTGATTCGAACATCGGGCAACCGGAGTTGCGTATAGAATTGACGAGGGACGTCTGGCACGTTACGGGGTGTCCAAAGAGGATGTGCAGGCCATTATCGAAATGGCCATCGGCGGAAAGTCGGCTTCGTTGTTGTACGAAGATGAACGCAAGTTCAACATCATGGTACGTTATAAACCGGAATTCAGGCAGGACGAGGAAGAAATCGGGAAAATACTTGTGCCGACAATGGATGGGGCGATGATACCCATCAAGGAATTGGCGGAAATAAGGACCATTACCGGCCCGTTGTTGATTTTCCGCGACAATCATGCACGCTTTTGTGCCGTGAAGTTCTCGGTGCGTGGCCGGGATATAGGAACGGCCGTGGCCGAAGCACAGGAGAAGGTGAATGCCTCCGTCCGTTTGCCCGAAGGGCACAGTTTGAAATGGACCGGGGATTTCGAGAATCAGCAGCGGGCCACGAAACGTTTGTCGCAAGTGGTTCCGGTAAGTATCGCCATCATTTTTGTCATCCTGTTCATTTTGTTCTCCAATGCTCGGGATGCCGGTCTGGTACTGTTGAATGTACCTTTGCGGCTGCAGGAGGTATTGTCGGCATTGTGGGCTACTGGGTTTAACTTCTCGATTTCGGCCGGTATCGGTTTCATCGCATTGTTCGGTATCTGTATCCAGAACGGCGTGATTATGATTTCGGATATCAAGCATAACCTGAAAGAACGGTTGGCATTGTCGTGTGCCGTGAAAGAAAGTGTGCGTTCCCGTGTCCGTCCGGTGGTCATGACGGCGGCTATGGCAGCTATCGGCCTGATGCCGGCGGCTATGAGCCATGGCATCGGTTCGGAGTCGCAACGCCCGTTGGCCATAGTCATCATCGGCGGTCTGGTGGGAGCTACTTTCTTTGCCCTGTTCGTATTTCCTTTGATTGTAGAGTTTGTCTATGGTAAAATGTTGTATGATAAGAACGGAAATCTGAAGCAAAGGAGTTTGTGACATGCAAAATCCGTATATTTGCAGATGAAATCCCATGGATGCGAAGATAATGGCAAAAATACTATTGGCGGAAGACGAACAGAACATCGCTTCGTTCATCAGGCGGGGCTTGCAGGAGTTCGGGCATGAAGTACAAGTGGTACACGACGGAGGCACGGGCATGGTCTATGTTGCAGGAAGGAGTGTTCGATTTGCTTGTGTTGGATGTCATTATGCCGAAGATGGACGGGCTTGAGGTTTGTCGGCAGTTCCGTTTGAAGGAAGGGTACCATACGCCGGTCATCATACTGACGGCGTTGGGCACGACCGAGGATATTGTAAAGGGGCTGGATGCCGGTGCCGACGACTATCTGGTGAAACCTTTCAGTTTCCAGGAACTGGAAGCCCGTATCAAGGCTTTGTTGAGGCGGGGAAAAGAACGTCGGACAGGCAACTTTGGTGCCACGACCTCGTGTTGGATTGCGACACTCGCCGTGCACGGCGAGGGGATACGGTGATAGAACTCACCGTCAAGGAATACCGTCTGTTGGAATACTTCATGACCCATCAAAGGGGTGGCGCTTTCCCGTCTGGTACTCTTGAAAGACGTGTGGGACAAGAATTTCGATACGAATACCAATGTGGTGGATGTTTATGTGAACTACCTCCGGAACAAGATAGACCGTGATTTTGAGGTCAAACTTATCCGCACGATTGTCGGGATGGGGTATATCATGGGGGGGGTACGGTAAAGCCGGGAAGGAGGAAGGATGAAGATCGGGTCGAAGATAGCTTTGTTTTATACCGTAATAACCGTCGGTGCCATCGCGCTGATTGTATTGGTGTTCTATCTCTTTACATTGAGATATATAAATAAGGTGTATGATTCGTATCTTTCGGAAAAGGCTTATCTGACGGCTCAAAAGTATTGGGAAAAGGATGAGGTGGACGAATCTCGTTACCGGGAAATACAGCAGAAGTATGACGAACTCCTGCCCCAGGCTTATGAAATCTTGCTGAATGCCGACAGTGTGACGGCCGTGGCAGACACTTTGGCGAAGTACCTCGACCGCCATCAGCAGACTCGGCTTTTCAAAAATGAACCGGTCACGTTCGTTTATGGGCGTTGGCGGGGCGCGGCTCTTTATTATCCGGACAATGAAGGAAACTTTGTCGTTCTGGTGATGGCTTCCAACCATTATGGGCAGGACATACAGAAACATATATTGATGTTGGCGTTTCTCCTGTTGGCGGTGAGTTGCGGCTTGGTCTTCCTCATCGGAAAGGTGTATGCCAACCGGATTCTCCTTCCTTTGCAACATTTACTGAAGGATTTGAAGCGCATACGTGTTAACAATCTGAATGTCCGGTTAGAGACCTTCGGGAATAAAGATGAATGGGATGAGCTCATTCGTGCGTTGAACGAGATGTTGGACCACTTGGACACGGCTTTTCAGGCCGAGAAGGCTTTATCAGCAACGCTTCGCATGAATTGAACAATCCGTTGACCGCAATTCAGGGGAGTGTGAAATCTGTTTGCTGAAACGACGTCCGGCAGAGGAATACGAAGAGGCGTTGCGGCGCATCGCAGATGAGAGCCGACGTATCAGTATGCTGATAAAACATTTGCTGTTTCTTTCGCGGCATGACGAGGATATTCTGTGCCGGGGGGCAGAGACGGTTGAACTGGCCGTTTTGTTGCAGGATTTGTGTCGGCAGTATGAACGGGTGCGGTTTGATGTTACGGGAATTGGAGCCGGGAGCGAACTGCGGGCCGATTCTCATCTCCTTCGAGTGGCTTTCCGGAACATTATAGATAATGCCTGCAAGTATTCCCAGGAGGATGTGGAGGTCCGGATGGTACGTATGGAGGACGGGGTGAAGGTGGAAGTTCTGGACCATGGTGTAGGTATTCCGGAAGACGACATCAGATATATTTTTAATTCATTTTATCGTGCCGGTAATGTTCGTGAGTACCATGGACAGGGCATCGGACTGAGCTTGTCTATGCGGATTCTGAAGGTATACGGTGGCCGGATTTCCATCGATTCGTGCCAAGGACAGTATACGAAAGTGACGGTAATTTTTAAGTCTTCGCCAAAGACGAAGTAGACTTTGTATCGGGATATGTTCGTCACTATTTTCTTGAATGTTTCTTTCAAAAACGCAAAAAGAGACTGTTTTTTGCAGTTTTTTCCGATAATGTTTCATTTTAAAAAGTATAAGTTATTGCAGAGTGTGACCGATTTATCAGATCTCGGGTAAAAAAGTTAAAGACATTATGGATAAGATTTTATACGGACATATTCGGTCTGGAAGGTGCCATTGCCGGTACGGTGATGTTGGTGGCGCGTATCACGGATGCCTTTGTCGATCCTACAGTGGGGTTATTGAGTGACCGCACCAAGACACGTTTCGGGAAATATCGTCCGTGGGTGCTTTGGACTGCGTTGCCTTTCATGGTTTTCTATGTGTTGGCTTTCTATAATCCGGGCATTGAAGATAAAGGGCTGGTAGCATTGTATGCTACGCTGTCTTATACCTTGCTGATGAGCCTTTATTCTTTTAACAATACGCCGTATGCTTCTTTGGGCGGAGTGATGTCCGGTGATATAAAGGAACGTACCAGTATCACTTCCATTCGTTTTGTGGTGGCTACCATTGCCCAGTTTGTGGTGCAGGGACTTACGCTCCCTTTGGTTCATAAATTCGGGATGGTTGGAGACAATGCGCAGGGCTGGTTTGTACCATTACTTTTTGTATCGGGTTTATTTTCTGGTCATGGCCGGTTTTTCAACTAAAGAGCGCATAGAGCCGCCTGCCAGTCAAAAACAATGGATGTCAGGATATAAAGGATGTGTTTGGAAGCGTTCCTTGGCGGGCTATGTTCATACTTACGCTTTTTGTGTTTATCACGCTTGCCATGTGGGGGTCTGCCATGTGTTATTATTTCCAACATTATGTGGAGACCTGCAGGCGTTGGGGGATTTTCTCGACCGGCTTGGACTGGTGGAAAGGAAGAAGGTGGCATTGGGGACAGGGATGCAAATATTGAATTCTTTCAGGGCTGGTGACGGGTCAATTCTTCCGATAAGGCATACGAGGTAGGATTTGGAGTGTTTAATATGTTGGGAGCACTTGTCCAGTTCTTTGGGGTGATTCTCTTGTCCGGCTTTTTGGCAAATCGTTATGGAAAGAAATCGACGTTTATGGTTTGTTTAGGTCTCACAGCTTTTTTACAGCTGTTCTATTTCCGGGAAAAGCGGATGTGGAAACGATGTTTGTACTGAATTTCCTGAAGAGTTTGGCATACGCGCCGACTGTACCTTTGTTGTGGGCGATGATTGCGGATGTAGCCGACTATTCAGAATATAAAAATTACCGTCGCGCCACAGGCTTTGTGTTTGCTGGTGTAGTTTTTGCCTTGAAGGCCGGGCTGGGTATCGGTGGGGCCATCCGGGGTTTCTTTTCGGATTCGGTTATGTGTCCAACGTACGGGACATAGCAAAGTCGTCGGCTATTGGGGTATTGGATGGCCTCCAGTCTGATTCCGGCTATGATATTTGGAATGGGAGTAGCTGCCTTATGCTTCTATCCTATTACAAAAAAATACAACGAACAGATGCAGGCGGAACTTGCTGACCGTCGCAGAAGATGAATTTATTAATAAAAAAAAACAAAAAGATAAAAACTTTGTAATATGAAAATAAGATATGTAACATTTTTGGATGGTTGCCTATGGCCGCTTGCGGCCATTTTGGAAGGTTTTGCCGGTAGGCAGAAAATCCTTCGCTGAAGGAAGCGTTTGCCGATAAGTTTCTGATGGGGGTAGCGTTGAATGTACGTCAGGCAGCAGGTAAAGGATACTTGCAGGCACTGGTGCGTAAGACCAGTTCAATTCCATTGTGGCCGAGAATTGCATGAAATGCGAAGTGATTCATCCGGAGGAAGACCATTTTGATTTTACGGAAGCGGACCGGTTGGTTCGTTTTGGCGAGAGAAAAAATGGTCAAGTCGTTACCGGGCATTGCCTGATATGGCATTCTCAGGCTACCAAAATGGTTTTTCAAGGACAAACAAGGAAAGACGGTAAGTCGGGATGTTTTGATTCAACGTATAAAAAAACATATCCAGACTATTGTGACGCACTATAAAGGGCGTATAAAGGGCTGGGATGTGTTGAATGAAGCCATCGAATCGGACGGCTCCTTCCGGAAATCTCCTTTTTATAAGATCATTAGGACCTGACTTTATCCGTTTGCTTTTCAGTATGCTCATGAGGCAGATCCGGATGCCGAGCTTTACTATAATGATTATGGCATGGACGGGAAGGCTAAGCGTGACAAAGTAGTCGGCTGGTCAAAGATGCTTGAAAGGCTCATGGTTGCCGTATTGATGCGGTAGGCATGCAATCACATGGGAATCTTAATCCGTCGTGTGGCGAATTTGAAAAAGTATACTGGCATTTGCAGCTGCCGGAGTAAAGGTGATGGTAACCGAATGGGATATGCGTATTGCCCTTGGCAAACGGATGGGAGCCCAATAGAGACGGACACGGTGTCTTATAAACAATGAGATGAATCCCTATAAGAACGGTTTGCCGGAAGAAAAGGCTATGGAACAACCGGATTTTGAATTAATTTTTCGATATTTATCTGCGTCATTCGAATATCATTACCCGTGTGACGGCGTGGGGGGTGACGGACGGTGACTCATGGAAGAATAATTTCCCTGTGCCCGGACGTGTGGATTATCCTTTATTGTTCGACCGTGATTGCCGGCCGTTTGTGAAACCGTTTAGAAATGGGAAGAACGGACGTTTGGAAAAGTCAGAACATTTAATAACGTAACGATATGGAAAATATGAAGATTCAGATACTTGAGTGCCGGGAGACTATATGGCAGATCCGCCGTACATGTTTTTAACGACAAACTGTATATTTATCCGTCTCACGACTGGGAGAGCGGTATTGGAAGATGACAATGGTGATCATTTTGACATGTGTGACTATCATGTCTTTTCTACAGAAGATGTGATGGAAGGAGATGTGACCAGACCATGGTAGTGGTTCTTGAAAGACAGATATCCCTTGGGCCGGGCGTCAGTTGTGGGATTGTGATGTGGCTCGTAAAAACGGGAACTATTATATGTATTTTCCATTGAAAGACCGGAACGACATCTTCCGTATCGGCGTGGCGGTGAGCGATTGTCCCGAAGGGCCGTTCATTCCCCAGCCCGATCCCATTAGGGGAAGCTACAGTATAGACCCGGCGGTATTTGAGGATGGTAATGGGAACTATTATATGTATTTCGGCGGTTTATGGGGCGGGCAGCTTCAGCGTTATGAGGATAATAGTGCCTTGGAATGTGCGGATTTCCTGCTGACGATGAACCGGCCATACCTTCTCGCGTGGCACGTTTGACGGAAGATATGAAACAGTTTGCCGAAGAGCCGCGGCCTTTGGTTATTCTGGATGAACACGGATATCCGCTGACTGCAGGCGACCATGCGCGCCGCTTTTTCGAGGCTTCATGGATGCATAAATACAATGGAAAGTACTATTTCTCTTATTCCACGGGAGATACGCATTTTTTGTGTTATGCCATCGGTGATAACCCATACGGCCCGTTTGTTTACCAAGGGTAATTTTACCAGTGGTAGGATGGACCACCCATCACTGTATTGTGGAGTACAAAGGAAAATGGTATTTGTTCCATCACGATTCAGTGCCGTCGGGAGGACGTACGTGGTTACGTAGCCTGAAAGTCTGTGAATTGCATTATGATGCAGAAGGAAAGATCGAGACGATAGAAGGAAAGGATGATTAACGGTTATGATAGGATGAAAAACTGGTTGTGGATTATAGGCTTGTTTTTCGTACTTTTCGCTCCATGCAGAGGATGGCCATCGGCTATGGCTCCGCATGGAGCGAAATGCGGTACCGGCTGACGTGCGTCTGGTGGAAGGTACGAGACGGACGGCTATTTTGGATATTGCGTCTCGTGAATTGAAAGACTTTTGGAAAGGGGAAGGACGTGTGCTTCTTTGTGTATCTAAAGGTGGGGCTACGAGGGATGGTTTTACGATTCGTAAGAAAAGGACAGGACATGGAACTTTCTTCGGCATCCGACCGCGGCGTGCTTTATGCAGCCTATGATTTGCTACGCAGGCAGCAGACCGGAGATTTACTGTCGGATGGTGCGGTTGTGACAGAAATGCCTTCTTACGACATTCGTATCCTAAACCATTGGGACAATCCCGATGGGACGGTAGAGAGAGGTTATGCCGGGCGTTCGATATGGAAGTGGGACGAATTGCCCGAAACGGTTTCCCATTGTACAAGGAATATGCGCGTACCAATGCTTCCGTCGGTATCAATGCCGTAGTACTCAATAATGTGAATGCCAAACCTCAGATGCTTTCCACTGGAATGCTTCGTAAAGTAGCGGTTATTGCCGATGTGCTGCGCCCATATGGTATAAGGACTTATTTGTCGGTGAACTTTGCTTCCCCGAAAGCCCTTGGAGAGTTGCCTACGGCTGACCTTTTGGACGCGGATGTACAGCGGTGGTGGAAGAAGAAGACTAAGGAAATCTACCGTTTGATTCCTGATTTCGGTGGTTTTCTGGTCAAGGCGAACAGCGAAGGAGAGCCCGGTCCGCAAGATACGGGCGGACGCATGCCGATGGAGCCAATATGTTGGCCGGCATACTCGCTCCTCACGGAGGTGTAGTAATGTGGCGGGCATTTGTTTATCAGGCGTCAAGTCCCGACCGGGCATGTCAGGCATACGAGGAGTTTATGCCTTTCGATGGGCAATTCCGTGATAACGTGATTGTACAGGTGAAAAATGGGCCGATAGACTTTCAACCTCGTGAACCTTTCAGTCCCTTGTTCGGTGCCATGCAACACACGCAGGTTATGCCGGAATTTCAGATAACTCAGGAGTATTTGGGGCAGTCCATTCATACGGTCTTTTTACCTACGATGTGGAAAGCTTGTTTAGATGCCGAAACCTATCGGGATGGAGGAGGAACAGTAGCAGAGGTTACACAGCATCGGGTCGGTATTCATTCCCGGTCGGCCATGGCAGGAGTGGCCAACATCGGGGATGTGGTCAACTGACCGGAAGCGATATGGCACAGGCTAATTGGTATGCTTTCGGTCGTTTGTGTTGGAATACCGAACTGTCGGCAGCACAGATTGCCGAAGAGTTTCTGAAGCAGACTTTCTCGGCTGATGAACATTTCGTCGAACCGGTACGCCAGTTGCTTTTACGTTCATGGGATACGGCAGTCAGCTATATGATGCCGTTGGGGTTGCATCATATCTTTTCTTTCGGGCATCATTACGGGCCTGAGCCATGGTGTGCTCCTCCGAATACCCGTCTGGATTGGTTGCCGAAGTACTACCATCGGGCTGATTCGATAGGGATCGGTTTCGACCGTACGGTACGGGGGTCTAAGGCCGTGTTACAATATCACGAACCGTTAGCTACGTTTTATGGAGATTTGGAAACCTGTCCCGAAGATTATTTGCTGTGGTTCCATCATGTACCTTGGGGATATGTAATGCGGAATGGTTTGACTTTGTGGGATAATCTGTGTTACATTTATAATGATGGTGCCGAAGAAGCTCGGGAGTTTGTGGATTTGTGGCAGAAAGCCCGGCCTTATATCGATTCGGAACGTTATGAGAGGCTGTTGAAACGTTTTGAACGTCAGGCTAAGGATGCGGAATGGTGGCGAGATGCCTGTTTACTTTATTTTCAACGGTATTCCCGTCGTTCGATTCCGGCCGATTGTCTGCCTCCTGTACATAAGCTGGAGGATTTGATGAAGTTCAAGTTACATATCGACAATTATACTGTGGCTGATATGGATAATTTGCCGTAAAATACCAAGAATGTTACAAAGGAAATAGAAAATGTAACATGAGAGCATTAATACTTCTTTTTTAGTTATTGAAGCGGAAAAGACTTTCTTAGGAGACTTTTTCGCTTTTTTTGTGTGAATGAAACAAAATAAAAGGAATATGATACATGGGCGAAAATGACTTTCATTTTATCCCGTAATTTAGCACCCGATAATGAGAGTGACGATTTATTATATAGAAACTAATAACATTAATAAAATAATCTAATATGAGTTCAAGGAAAAACAGAAGAAGATTCGCTCCGTTTTGGACTGGTTTGGCATGCTGTGCCTTGGGTTGTTTCTACTCCTGTAATGATGGCTACGATTTGATGGATGAAGATCCGGCGTGGCTGGGCAGTAGTATTTACGACATTTGAAGTCGAATGGGAATTACACCAATGTGGTGAGGATGATTGATGACTTGGGGTATACCGAAGTCCTTGCCCGTACGGGAAGTAAGACCTTATTTGTAGCAGATGATGATGCTTACGCGCGTTTCTATAATAATAGGAAATGGGGGTGTAGGAAGTTATGAAGACTTGTCCGTGGCAACAGAAGAAGCAGTTACTTTATGGTTCGATGATCAACAACGCCTGCCAGGTTGCTTACTTGTCAAGTTCTACCGGGCCGACAGAAGGTGACTGTATGCGCCGCTTGACTTCAGCATCGGCATACGATACAGTGCCTATTTTGAAACCTGAAGATATGCCGGATACAAAGTATTGGGCATATTAAAAATTCAGGTAAGGCTATCCCGTGTTTGGAAGATATGACCACAGCACCTATGATTCATTTCATTGAGGCTTATTTGCAGAACCGTCGTATATCCAATGATGATTGTAATTTCCTATTTAATTATGCAACGGAACGTAAGCCGGGTGATGCCAATGTTAATGGAGTGATGATGGTAGAACAAAAACATTCGTTGTTCTAATGGTTTTTGTACATAAGATGGGGATGTGATGACCCCGCTTCCTAATTTGGCTAATGTCATTGCAGGAATGCCACGTGCACAACAGTATTCTAAGATGTTGATCGTTTTTCAGCACCTTATTATGATGAATCGTTGACACGAGAGTATAATCGTTTGTATGGTACTAGTTATGATTCCGTTTTTCAGAAACGTTATTTTTCAGAGCGTTCACAAGGTGGATCGCCTTTGAATTTGACGCAGAAGGAAGAACCGGTGGAGGCGATGCTGAAATTCGACCCGGGATGGAATGCCTATTACTCTGAGTTAAACGCCAGTGTCTCTACGGATGTCCTTTTGCAACAAGACATGGCCGTCATGCTTGTGCCAACTGATGCCGCGCTTACGGAATATTGGGAAAATGGTGCCGGAAAAGTATTGAAAGATAGATATGGGACTTGGGAAAATGTGCCAGACAAGGTGCTTTCAAAGCTATTGAACGTAAACATGCTTAATTCTTTTTCCAATTCTGTTCCCAGTAAATTCAGCACAGTGTTGAATGATGCGAATGATGAACTGAAGATTAAAAAAAAGGAAGATGTGGATAGCGTGTTCTTCGCTTGTAACGGGGCTGTCTATTTGACAAATAGGGTGTTCAGTCCTGTGGCTTATATATCCGTATCGTTTCCTGCATTGGTCAATGAAACGATGAATATCATCAATTGGGCTATCGACCAGTATGATTATGATGTATTTGAATTCGCAAAATTCTGTTTATAGCTTCTTTATCCCGACAAATCATGGTTTGTTGACTTACGTGATCCATGTTCTTTTGGTAAAAACCAAACACAGATTTTTGAGTTCCATTACGACGAGAGTGCCCAGACGGAAACGGAGAAAGTACGTGCTTTCATTTTTAATTATGACATTGAGGCAGGAGTAAAGCTTGATTCTATTGGTGAGGCTTCTGCGGGGCAGGTACGTGACCGCTTGACGGATATTTTGGAAACGCATATCGTGTGGGAGATGTCGAAAGTGGGGAAAAAGTTTTATCGGACAAAAGACGGAGGTACGATTTTCATAGAGAATGCCGGGCAATCCAATATGACAGTGGCCGGTGGATGGCAATTGGAACATGGTGAAAAATTGCCTGTTGCACAAATTTACCCGGAAGAAAACGGTAAAGCTTATATATTGGATGGGGCACTCATACAGACAGCCCGGAAATCAGTTCCGGACATTTTGAAAGAGAACGATGAGTTCTCGGAATTTTATAAATTGATGGAAGGGTCATCCATAATGTCAAACCTGATTTCTATAGGAAGCAGTCCTGACGCACCTTCTTATGCTTGTCCAAGTCCGAGTATAACGTTGTTTAATACATTCCATTATACGGTTTATGTGCCGACGAATGCGTCTATACAGGCTTTGCATAATGAAGGCAAGCTGCCGACTTGGGATGAGGTGGAAGAGGAACAAGACGAGGATGAAAAAGAAAGGATGACGGAACAAATAGAGAAATTCCTTAAATACCACCATATCCAGGACAACTCGTTATATATCGGACAGGGGAATATAGAAGAGGCTGATTATGAAACCTCTGCTTATGAAATCAATGGGGCAGACAATACGATTTCCTACTGCCGCTTGACGGTAAAAGGTGATGGAAGCCACCTGTCAGTAACTGATGCGGCAGGAAACAAGCGCAATGTGTTGACAAATGGAGGGCTTTACAATCTGATGGCTCGTGAATACCAGTACAATACCAAAGATGTGGCATCTGCCTCTGAGATTTATACTTCTTCTTATGCGGTGGTGCATCAAATCGACGGGCCGCTGATTTGGGAGAAAGAAACAGAAGAAGGAAGTATGGAATAAAATGTTAAACCAAGTAATACTATAAATGAATGAAAACCCTATATCGACATATTATGTTAGGTGCGTTTGTCGCTTTGCCTTTGATGGGTTTTGCGCAAGCACCCGGGACGATGATTAGTGGTACTGTCTCTGACGATATTGAGCCATTGATGATGGTGAATGTGGTCGAAGTAGACGAGGCAAACCGTATCGTGGCTCATGGTGTAACGGACATCAATGGAAACTTTTCTTTCCGCATTGTGAATCCGAAGCATCGTCTGAAGATTTCGTACGTAGGCTATGCCACACAACTTATTCTATTAAAGGGACACGTTACAATATAAAGCTGAAGAGCAACCTGCAATTAAAAAGAAGTGGTTGTGAAACAGAAACGTGTAATACAATCCAGTGGTTTGGCCATACCGGAACGTGAAGTGTCGGTGGCTCATCAAACTATTGATGCTAAAGAATTTGAAGGATTGAGCCTGACGAGCATCGACGAGGCTTTGCAGGTCGTAGTGGCAGGTTTGGATATCGTGTTCAATTCCGGTGACTTGGGGGCCGGTACGACCATGCGTTTGCGTGGAGTCAGTTCTATCGACGGTAATACCCAACCTTTGGTGGTAGTAGATGGTAATGTGTTTGAAAGCGATTACTTGTCCGGTTTTGATTTCGCTTCGGCCACTGAGGAACAGTATTCTGAGCTGTTGAATGTCAATCCGGATGACATCGCCAGTATTACGGTGCTGAAAGATGCCGCAGGTACGGCCATTTATGGTTCGCAGGGAGCAAATGGTGTGATTGAAATTAAGACAAAGCGTGGGGTCAGGGGGAAGACTAAAGTGACTTATTCCTATGCGGCTACGATGACTTACCAACCCAAAGGCATGCGCATGCTGAATGGTGACCAATACACCATGTTGATGAAAGAAGCATATTATAATCCGGAATTAAGTGATGCTGCGTCCGACATTCCGGAGTTTAATTACGATCCGTCGTTTGCAGAGTATGAACATTACAACAACAATACGGACTGGGTGGATGCGGTGACCAAAGGTGGGTTGGTTGCAAAGCATTATGTGACGCTTTCCGGTGGAGGAGAGAAGGCTGCGTTCCGTATCTCTGCCGGTTACGACCACCAGACCGGTACGGTCATTGCCCAGGAGCTTGACCGTTTCACGACTCGTGTGGCCTTGGATTATTTTGTGAGCGACCGCATCAAGATTGTGACGAACTTTTAACCTGACGTATCAGGATAACCAGAAGAACTATAGTGATTTGTTGAATATTGCTTACCGCAAAATGCCGAACATGTCTATTTACGAGCAGGATGCTTATGGTAACAATACCCCAAATTACTACCACATGTTGCCGACAGCTTCTTCCACGTTCCGTCAGAATGGCGACCAGTACAGTTTGGTGAATCCCGTGGCTTTGGCATACGAGGCCACGAATGAAGAGACATTGTATAGGATGCAGCCCGAGTTCCAATTGCACTATAACCTTTTGGGGTTGGATGATTCCAAAATGCAATTAAAGTACGAAGGCAAAGTGCTGTTCAATATAGAGAATCGGTATACCGACAAGTTTTATCCTTCCAGTTTGGTAACGGCCGGGTGGACGGACAAGAATAACAACAAGGCTACATCGGAAGCGCATAAGGGCAGGGCTATCACGACGACCCATCGTTTGACGTTTATTCCTCATTTCATGAATGCCGACCATTCTTTCATGGCGATGGCGCAGTTCCAGTTGATAGACGGTGATTCCAAACAGCAGTCTAATTCTGTGTATAACCTTCCAACAGGGAGCATACAGTCTCCTACGGCCGATGGCTTGATTTCTGGAATGTCTACTGGGGCTGGCCAATGGAGGAGCATTTATGACATTCTCAGCTCATTATGCCTTTAAGAGCCGTTACATTGCGGACTTCTCTGTCCGTCGTGACGGTACGACCAAGTTTGGTGACAACAAGCGTTGGGGTACTTTCCCTGCCTTGTCGTTCCGTTGGAATGTAGTGGACGAACCATGGATGAAAGGGGCACAAAAATGGTTGTCCATGCTTTCTGTCCGTCCGGGTTGGGGACGTGTAGGAAGCCAGCCTGGGGCTGAATACCTCTTTTCTCGAAGTATACGGCGACGGATTCCTATAATGGAGCCAATTCCATATACCCGAGCAATATCCGGTTGAGTAATTTGCAGTGGGAAGAGAAGGAAACATGGAACGTGGGTTTCGATCTGGGACTGTTCGATAATATGGGGTTACGGCTGATTTCAATATCTATACCCAAATGACATCAAACTTTTGATGACTAATGTGAACATTCCTTCTTCTTCCGGTTTCCGTCTCTTTCTTGGACCAATGTCGGGAAAATGCGCAATAACGGTTGGGAATTCAATATCAATGGTACGGACGTGGTCAAAAGTCGGTAAGTTCAGGTTGGGTTTCAATGTGACGTTTGCCAACAACAAAAACGAAATTGTGGAAATGGAACCCACGGCATTGGCTAACCTTAATAAGGACTTCGACAATAATAATGGCTCATACTTGACCCGTGTCCAACTTAACAACCCGTTCGGTGCCATATATGGTTTCCGTTATAAGGGCGTATACCAATATTCCGATTATTCGGAGGTTGAGGTGCCGGGTGTGAGTGGACCGAATGCTCCTGTGGCTCGTGACGAGAACGGTAATGTGATTCGCGATAAGGCCGGGTTCACCATTCCGATGGTATTCGGGTATGACAAGATAACGAATACTGAACTGTATGAGTTCCAGGGAGGAGATGCCATTTACGAAGACATCAACCATGACGGGAACATCAATGAGTTGGATATCGTTTACTTGGGTTCTTCGTTGCCTAAGATTACCGGTGGATGGGGACTGAAGTTCTCTTATGGCCGTTGGTCGCTCAATGCGCAGTTTAATTTCCGCGCGGGGAACAAAGTTGTAAATCGTGCCAGGATGGATGCTGAGTCCATGCATAATAACAACAATCAGGCCGCCTCTGTCAATTGGCGTTGGCGTACGGAGGGACAGTTGGCAGAGATTCCCCGTGCTTTATATAACAAGGGCTTCAATTATTTGGGAAGCGACCGTTTTGTGGAGGATGCGTCTTTCATGCGTCTCAACTATCTTTCTTTGGGTTACTCTCTTGACCCCAAGTTGTTGAGGAGAATGGTGTGGCTTCGTTGAGCATCAATTTGAATGCCAGTAATCTGTTTTGTCTGACCAATTACTCCGGTGCAGACCCCGAGGTTGGATATGGCGGAATGGGTGGCCACGGATGGAGCCAAGACACCGCGTTCGCGGCAGTTTACGGCACGCGTGCAGATAGGTTTCTAATATTTAAAATGTTTACGTTATGAAATTCTATATAAACAAACAAGTTACAAAAGTTGTTCTCTGCGGCTTTATTGGCCTCTTCGCTGACGGCTTGCGATGATTTTTTGAGCATTGTTCCTCTTAATGAAGTGGTGTTGGAGAACTATTGGACGGAAGAAGCCGATGTGACCAGTGTGGTGAATTCTTGTTATGCGCAGTTGGAGTCGGGTGATTGTCTGAAACGGATGTTGGTATGGGGCGAGTTGCGTTCCGATAATTTGACTACGGGGCAGGTGCTCCTCAAGACATCCTCCGTATAGCTGAAGAAAATTTGTTGGAAACGAATGGTTTCGCAAAGTGGGAATCGTTTTACCAGTGCATTAACCGTTGCAATACCGTAATCCATTATGCTCCACAGGTGCAAGAAAAGGATCGAATTACACGGAAGCTGAGATGAAGGCTAATATTGCGGAAGTTACGGCCATACGCAGTTTATGTTATTTTTATTTGATTCGCACATTCCGTAACGTTCCTTACGTGACCGAACCATCTATTGACGATTCGAAGAACTACCGGATTCCGGCTTCCAGTTTCGATGAAGTGTTGGCCCATATCATTGCAGACTTGGAGGCCGTGAAGAATGATGCGATACGGATTTATGGTGAATATAGTGATGATAACATAAACCGTATCACCCGTTATGCCATATATGCCATGTTGGCGGATATGTATTTGTGGCAGGGGATTACCAACGTTGCATAGACTATTGTGATTTGATTATTGATTACAAGAAAGGTCAGTATGATGAGTTGCTTCAGGAATATTCTTCTTTTGTAAGAAATGTTGAGCTTTATGGTGATTTCCCTTTGATTTCAGAGGCTCCTAATGGTTCCTCTTATGCAGGTACGTCATTCTCGGAAATTTTTGGGAAAGGGAATTCCTTTGAAAGTATTTTCGAACTGATCTTTGTTGATAAGGAAACACGCGAGAATCTTTTGACGAAAGATTTGTTTGGAGCATACAATAGTTCTAACGTGGGGCAACTTGCAGCGTGCCCGTATTTGAATGCCCAAGTGGCAGAAGGTTCAAACTCCTATTTTAAGAGGACAGACTGCCGGGCTTTTGAGAACATGTCCGGAGAATCCACGGTGAGCATTCGCAAATATGTGGTCGAAGGGGCTGAATTCCGTACGAATACGACGACCGGAACGGCACCTACGGTAACTGAATATAGGCGTACGGCTAATGTGGCAAACTGGATTGTGTATAGGCTCACGGACGTGATGCTGATGAAGGCGGAAGCAGAAGTCCAGCTTGCAGGCAATGTGGCAGATGGTTCCACGTTGACACCGGAACAGGAAGCGCGTTACCGGTCAGCATTTTCCTGTGTGTCTGCCGTATGGAAGCGGGCCAATAATAAGCGTGTGGCTACTACGGACACGTTGGTTTTTGAGGATTATGGCACGTCGCGCTTGGGCATGGAGAATCTTGTGTTGGAGGAGCGTCAGCGTGAATTGATGTTCGAAGGCAAGCGGTGGTTTGATTTGGTACGCCTTTGCCGCCGTGAAGGTTCCAACACCCGCATGTTGGATAAGGTTATGCAGAAGTTCAGCGAGAACACGGCTGCGCTCCGTATCCGTCTTTCCGCAGAAGATGCCCTTTATTACCCGTACCATGAAAATGAGTTGAAGGCCAATCCTTATCTAGTACAGAATCCGGCTTATAAGAATGATAATATAAACACAACTGAATAAGAATTATGAAAAGATAGATAAAATATTGATACGGTTCGTGTTGGCATTTTGCGCCATTCCGGCTTTTACGGTTTCTTGTTCCGATGAACCTTTGCCAGAGAACTATTATACGTTTACGGGAGATGGTAACCGATTACCTTCAGAACCGTTCCGGTGAATTCAGCGACTTCATAGCCATTCTCCAACGTTCTGGTATGTATGGCATGATGGCAGCCTACGGGAGCTATACTTGTTTGGCTCGAATAATAAGGCCGTGGAGCGATATCTTCATGAATTGGGTATTCAAAGTGTGGACCAACTTACAAAGGAACAATGTGATACCTTGTCATGGAACCATATTATCAACCAAGCCTATTTCACAACGGACTTGATAGACGGGAATATTCCGGACGGCAAACATGAATGAACGCTATCTGACGTTTTCTTGTGATTCGGATGCCTTGAACAACAATAATGTGATTTATTACATCAACAAGAGTGCGCGTTTGGTTGTACGGGACGATTCTGTGGAAAATGGTGTGGTGCATACGCTTGACCGCGTGATCGTGCCGCAGTCGTTCCTGTTGCCGGATTTGTTGGCAGAAGATTCCACTATCTCCATTTTCAACGAAGCACTTGTGTTGACGGGTTTGTGTGATTCGTTGAAGCAGTATATCGACCCTACTTATTTCTGTAGTGAAGATTCTGTGAATCAGGATATAATCATCCATACCGGAGGTTCGCAATATGCTATGCGTTATGTCGGTACGCGGATGAAGCGTTATACGGCATTCGTGGAGACTGACGAAGTTTATGCAGCCAACGGAATACATGATTTGGATGATTTGAAAGCACATGCCAAGCAGGTGTATGACCAAATGTTTCCTAAAGATGCAGGATTGTATGACGACGATTGGACGAACCGTAAGAATCCCTTGAAACCGCTTCATTTCTTACCATTTGTTGCCATATTACGGGGGGCTTATAACGATTGGACCGTGTCGGGTGACATCAAAAATATATGCGCCAAGACGGATTTGATTGATTGCACAGACTGGTATGCCACGATGTTGAAAGGTACTATCATGAAGATGAGCACACCGTCCGACGGGCTTTTTATCAACCGTAAGGGAGTGGGGCCACGCTATACGGTTCGGGGTACTAAAGTACTTTCTCCTTCAGAAATCGGTGACGTGGATCAACAAGCTTTGAATGGTATATACCATTATGTCGACCAAGTTTTGGATTATAATCAGGAGACACGCGACGTGGTTTTCAATGACCGTATCCGTATTATGGCGGCCACGCTTTCTCCGGAGTTTATGAATTGCGGGGCGCGTGGAAATACGGAACGTGCCACAGGATTTAAGATGGTCGAAGGTTGGGATTTCCATGGCAAGACCCCCGACCATGACTTTACGTAAGCGTGACGTATGGATGGTGACTTATGCGGATTGTATCGACATGGTGGGGCAATTCGACGTGACGTTCAAGTTGCTTCCGGTACCCAAAAGGGAACTTATGAGGTGCGTTTTGCCTATGGTTGGGGTGATATGCGTGGAAAGGTACAGGTATATTTTGGTATGGATCCGATGGCTTGTTACCTATGGGATTGCCCATCGACTTTACACTTTGGCCTATCGATCCCTTGATTGGATGGGTGGCAGACACTCCGGGCGACGAGGAAGGTAATCGTGCCATCGACAAGGCTATGCGCAACCGTGGTTACATGAAAGATATGGATTCTTGGGCGCAAGGCGGAGCCAACATCCTGAGGGCACAGCCGATGAAATTGCGTAAGATTTTGACTACGGAGAATATGAGTCCGGAAAAGGATTACTACATACGGATTAAATTGGTAGTGGATAACCCGCAGGCCGAGTTGCCTATCAATTATTTCCGAGATTGTGCCGAAGAGCATCTATGCCGGGGTGGAAGCCGAGGACACCCATTAATGTGAGGTGATATAGGGTAAATATAAAAAACAGGTATATGAAAACAAATAATAAAATACAGATGTTTGCGGTAGCGGCAGTGGCCTTGGCGGCAGTGGCGTGTACCGATTCGTGGGACGAACATTATGGTAATGAAGGCCGACCAGTGTCCGACAAGTCCCTTCTTCAAGTGATGGAGGAGCAGGGGATTTGGGTGATTTTCTCAAGGTGCTTCGCGCCACGCATGTGTTTAGTCAATAATAAGCCTACAAAAGTGACGTACGCAGATTTGTTGGCCAGCGACCAGACTTTTTACTGTTTGGGCTCCCAAGGACGGGCTGTTCAATGTGGACTCTTTGTTGGCGGAATGCCAGACTGTGTCGGGCGATTCTATGTGCGGGCAGCACTTTGTACAGAATCATATTGCGCATTTCATAACTAACAGCACGGACGAAAAGCAGGTCCTTATGCTCAATAACAAATACCTTGATGCAGTTCCGGGTTCTTTCCAAGGTGTGTCGTATGCTTCGGGGAGAGTTAATGGAGCGGCGAAGAACGGAGTCTTGCACGTGCTTTCAGGTGGAGTCCCCCTACTTATATAATATATATGAAGCTTTGACTACTTTGTCGGGATATTCCGGTGTCGGTTCTTTCTTCAAAGGTTATGAGAAATTGAACTGGATGAAAATGCCAGTATACAAAGCGGTATTGTAGATGGCAACATCGTCTATTCCGATTCTGTGATGCGTACTACGAACATATTGTTTGGCAGGTTTGACCGCATAAACGAGGAAGACAGTAGTTTTATTATGTTGGTACCCGAAAATCGGGTGTGGGATAAGGTTTACAACGAGGCGCTGTCTTATTTCAATTACGGCAGCGTGAATCAGGCGGATTCTTTGCAGCGTTTGTATGCCCATCAGGCCGTTATCCGGGATTTGGTGTATAACCGCAAATATGGTTGTGCGCACATGGAAGATTCCGTATGCTCCATTGCATATAGCAAGTATGACGAGGAGCGGAGGCATGTCTACTATAATCCGTTGGCTTCCGGGGGTATCTTTTCTTCCGATTTCGTGCGTGACACGATGGCTTGCAGCAACGGGGCAATCTATAACTTGCATGAATGGCCGTTCAAGCCAGAAGACATATATTTCTATCCGGTGAAGACCGAAGCCGAGTATGAAAGCATGATGACGGACTACAAGGATTGCACCTATGCGTCACGTTTTTCTGCCGCAGACAGTATTTCCGATGGGTATCTGGTGATTTCTCCCCGTACGAATTCATCCAATTGGACTATGGAGTTCCAGATTCCCTCTGTGCTGTCAGGAACGTATGACATTTGCGCGGTCGTGTTGCCTCGTACTGTATATAATGCTACCGACCGTAATTTCCGCCCATGTAAATTCAAGGCTTCCATTGGTTACGAGACGGTAGACGGCATAGAGCAAAGCTTCGATTTTGAGGACGAGGTGAAAAACGACCCATATCGGGTGGATACGGTGAAGATTGGTACGTTCACCATTCCCGTATGTAGTTACGGCCAGCCTAATGCCAAAGTGCATTTGACATTGGAATGCAGTATCAGCCGCATGGAGTCCGGACGGTATAACCGCGAGATGTATCTTGATTGTTTATATTTCAAACCCAATAGAGAAGAATAGTGCCATGAAACATATTTTATCAACATTTTGCCTGATGGCCGCCGTGGCAGCTCCGGTGGCGGCTCAAGAGGCGGATCAGAATCTGCCCAGGCTACGGTACGGGATTCTGCAAAGATGGTAAAACCCATGTTGCCGGAAGTTCCGATGCGCGAAATTAAAGGACGTGTCTATGATAATGCCACTAAGCAGCCGACAGCCGGTATCAGCGTCTCTGCTTTCAATGACGCACGTTATGCGGCTATGACCGACGAGAAGGGGGATTATGTAATCCGGGTTCCGGAATATGTTACTTCCTTGTGGATGCGCGGAGACGGTTACAACTCCTTCAAGTGCCGCTCGGCAAAGGGAATGGTTCGGTGGATGCCTATATTTTCAGCGATGCCTTCAATCCGGTCTATACGACTTCAGGGGCAGCTACGAGTGAAAGGACGGTAGCTGTGGATTATAACACGAATGAAATCAGTATTGACGGTCAGATTCAAAACAAGTTGGGTGCCGATATACATTCCATTACGCGTAGTGGTGTGCCGGGCATGGGCGTGGCCATGTTCATGAACGGCCTGAACTGCTCAATACCAACGCACAGCCGTTGGTGGTTATTGACGGGGTCATCACTGATATGAGGCTTTCGGCTCCTTCCGTCCATGACGGTTTCTTCAACAACCTCCTTGCGAATATTATGGTGGAGGATATTGAGAAAATCAGGGTCTTGAAGAACGGGACGGCCATTTATGGTGCGAAAGGCGCGAATGGGGTGATTCTCATCGAAACCAAGCGTAATAAGAGCATGGCTACGAAAATCGATGTTTCTATCGGTGGAAGCTATGAATTATTGCCCAAGTCGATGGATATGATGGATGGGGAACAGTATCGTATCTACGCTTCTGAACTGATTGGAACGACGGGTACGACCAATAACAGTTTCAAGTTTTTGCAGACGAATCCGAATTACTACTACTATGATGTATATCATAACAATACGGACTGGCAGAAACATGTACGAGGAAGCCTTCACCCAGAACTATAGCATCAACGTGCAGGGTGGGGATGACGTGGCCAACTATAATCTGTCCGTAGGGTATGCTGCGGCTGATGCCACGCTGAAGAACAATTCTTTTTCGCGTTTCAATCTGCGTCTGAACTCTGACATCGTGTTGGCGAAAAACCTCACAGTACGTTTCGATGCAGCTTATAGCGATGTGACGCGCGACATGCGTGATGACGGGGCACCGGCCACATTGGATGACGGCGTGATTTCTTCACCGGGGTTCCTGAGCCTGATCAAGTCGCCTTTCCTCAGTCCGTATGCGTTTGACACGAATGGGAACATTTCTTCTTATTTGGCCGATGCGGATGATTACCTTTTCGATGTGTTGAGGACCAAACCTTATTTGAATTCGTTGGCCAACCCTCTGTTTATTCTGGGAAAACGGAGACGGTGACAACAAAAATTATTTCGGTAACCGTCTTATCACATTAGCCGTGACTCCGAAATGGAATATCAACCGCTATTGGAGCATTTCAGAGCATTTCGCATTCCAATTGGTGAATACGGACGAGAATGCCTATTTGCCGATGAACGGGGTGCCCGATTTTGACGTGAAAGGCGTGGGCGAGGCTTTGCAGAACCGTGCTTCTGCTTTGGCCGCACGCGAAACGGTTATCATGAGTGACTCTTATTTCGATTATGCCCGCCGTTTCAAGGCGCACTGGCTCGGTTTGCACGGAGGCTTGCGTTACCAACGTACGAGTTACCAGCTGAATTCCCAAGTGGGGTACAATAGCGGTAACGACAAGACCCCTAACATGTCGGATGGTTTGCTCTACAAATCTACGGACGGTACGGAAGAAGAAGTGGTGGACATGACTTATTACCTTTCGGCCGATTACAACTGGCGTGAGCGCTACTATGTTTCGGCCGCGCTCAGTATGGCAGGTAGCTCCAAGTTCGGAGTGGATGCTGCCGACGGGGTGAAGGTCGGCAATTATGCTTGGGGATTCTTCCCGTCAGTGCAGGCAGCGTGGGTGTTGACCAATGAGTCGTGGATGCCCCCGTACTCGTGCCTTGAATTATTTGCGGCTGAATGTGGGTTTCGACCTTGTGGGTAACGACGACCTTGAAAGCCAGGCATCGCGTACGTATTTTGTGGGACAGAAGATGTGGAATACGTCGACAGGCTTGTCTATGGCCAACATCGGTAACACGCAATTGCAATGGGAGACTACGGCACGTTGGACGGCAGGTTTGGATTTGTCCCTTTTGGATAACCGTTTGGGCGTGAACTTCAATTATTTCTATGGTAAGACATCCAATTTGCTTAGTTTGAGTGCGTTGTCGTATGTCAGTGGTTTGAAGACCAATTGGAAGAACAGCGGTGAGATGAAAAACCAGGTTTCGACGTGAGCCTGTCTGCCAGGGTCATCGATTTGAAAGACTGGAAGTGGAGTTTGGGAGCCAGTGCAGGACATTATAAGAACGAGCTGACTTCCTTGCCGAATGGTTCGTTTATTACGGAACTTTACGGAGGCAATGTGCTTTCACAGGTAGGTACGGCTGCCGGCGTGTTCTATGGTTACAAGACAGACGGGGTTTTTTCCACAACGGAAGAGGCTGATGCCGCAGCTTTATACCAGGTCGATGAGACTGGGGCGAAGACCTATTACCGTGCAGGGGACATGAAGTTCGTTGACGGGGATGGCAACCACGTGATTAACGAAAAAGACATGCAGGTTATCGGTGATCCCAATCCCGACCTTTACGGGAATATTTTCACTAACGTGCGTTGGAAGAACCTTTCTGTTGGACGTTGTCTTTAACTATTCTTTGGGTAACGACGTATAATTACCAACGCCGTTTATTGGAAGGCGGATCGCGTTTCCATAACCAGACTACCGCCATGTTGTCCCGTTGGACACATGAAGGCCAGAACACGGATATCCCCCTGTACCTATTATTTGACGCACCGGGCAACAGTCGTTTCTCCGACCGTTGGATTGAGGATGGTTCTTACCTTCGTCTGAAGAATGTCACCTTGAGTTATTACTTTCCCATCCGTACGACCTATTTGCAGGGTATTACGGTGTGGGGAGCTGCCAACAACCTGTTAACCTTCACGAAGTATTTGGGTGCTGACCCTGAATTCAGTTCAAGTAACAGTGTGTTGTCGGCAGGGATAGACCGCGGTCTGTTGGCTCAAGGACGTAATTTCTCATTAGGTGTAAAGATTAACTTGTAACATTCAATTGAAACGAATCATGAAAAAGAACAAGATATTTTCTATGGTATTGGCATTGGCTTTTGGTGCCGGTGCAGCCTTTTACCTCCTGTGTGGATACGGATTCAAGTTTGGTGGACTTCAATCCCCAACTGAATTCACCTAACGATACGGTGTTTTCCTTTTGGGCATTATGAACAAAATGCAAGTGGTGGCCGACCGTACGATTATCCTCGGTGAAATGAGAGGGAACTTTCATCCGCGACAGAAGCAGCCACGACCGACCTGAAAGAACTGGCAGACTTCACGGCAACTGCGGAGAACCGTTATAATGCGCCGGAGGATTATTATGCCGTCATTCAGAACTGTAATTATTATATTGCCCATGCCGATACGATGCTTTCTTTGCGTGGGGAGAAAGTGTTTATTCGGGAGTATGCTGCAGTGAAAGCTTTCCGTGCATGGACTTATTTGCAGTTGGCCATTTATTATGGTAAGGTACCTTTCTTTACGGAACCGTTGATGACGGAAGTGGAAGCGGATCCTTCACGTTATCCGTTTTATGATGTGAAGCAGGTTTGTGAATACTTCATTCCGGATTTGGAACCTTACGTGGAAACTGATTTTCCCTTAGCCGGAAACGACCGCTATTTCATTCCCGTGCGTGTCTTGTTGGGCGACCTTTGCCTATGGGCTGGGCGTTACCGAGAGGCTGCACAATACTATCATGACTATCTGACGCATCCCGACAAACCTTTGGCTCCGGCTGGAAACATGGAAGCCTATTGGGGAATTACGAATTCAAGAGCCATTCGTCGAGTTATTCAAGTACTACCGATTTGGCTGGGATACGGATGGAAACCAGTGAATATGATGGAGTGGTAAGCCGATTGGGAGATGTCCTTAATTCTACGGAGGACAACCGTTATTATTTTGAGATGACTTCTTCACAGTCGTTGTTGGAACTGTCGCAGGCGCAGCGTTACGTGATGGTGTATACGGATCCGACTACAAATTTACGTGATACGATATCTCCGGGAGAGAACACGATTTATAATGACAGTCGGGAAAGGGGGATTTGCGTTTGTGTTCAAATGTCAGGACGACGTACACGGCAAGTCGCGATGATTATTCGGAAGATTTTCAGACGGTAGTCCGTTTTCCTGTGACATCCAACTCGTCTTTCTTGTCGGAAATCCTCTTTACCGGCTTTCGTCCATCTATCTTCGTATGGCCGAGGCTTACAACCGTGCGGGGCTGCCCGAATCGGCTTTTGCTATTTTGAAGTATGGCTTGAGTGACGGACTGTGTCCAAGTATGTCAGTGCCGATGAACAAAAAGCGCGCAGGTAACTTGTTGACGTGGAGTCCTTACAATTTCATTACACAGGATATGTCGTCCACTTCTACGACAACAGTAAATACGGAGGGAATTCATTCTTATGGCTGTGGTGAATCTTATGCCGATACGCTTTATGTCATTCCTGAAGGATTGGCCACTCATGAAGACTCCATACTCTTTGTAGAGGATAAGATTTGCGATGAGATGGCTTTGGAGCAGAGTTTTTGGGGCAGCGGTTTGGTGACTTGCAGCGTATAGCACTCCGGCGTGATGACACGGACTTTTGGCACGGAAGATAGCCGGACGCGCTGGGAATGATAGTTTCAATACAGAACTTTATGGTCGCCTTTCAGATCGGAGTAATTGGTATTTGCCTTTGGATTGATGCTATAATGTGTTGTAAATCAATGCTGATTGAAAGATGTTACAAATACGAAAGTATATGATACAAAATATTTTGGAAAAGATTCCGGCAAAGGCTAATTTAGCTGCCGGAATCTCAAATCCAACAAGAATAGAAGAGAAAGAGATATAGTAATTTTAGTATTAATCTTAAATTGAAGTTTATGAGGAAGAAAAACTTTTTGATGTTGCTCGGCCTTGCCGGATTCGGCTTGACAGCCCAGGCGCAAGTCGTTGCAACGTTAGGTTTCGAGGATGGTGACCAGTTCTACCATCACAAGGACTCCACGCAATTTGCGGACTTCTACGGTGACCACATTAATCTCCAACCCGGGGATGTGTGGAATGAGAAGTGTGAAGAGACTTATTCAGGCAAGTATGCCTTGGAGGCGAACAACTCCAATACGGTACAGGGTTCGCAATGGCATCGTGGTTTGAAGTTGCGTTATTTGCCCATTGAGGAAGGCAAATCCTACCGTGTGTCGTTTTGGGTGAAGGCCGACCAGACCTTTACGATGGCAGACGGGGGCGATCCTATCAACACTGCCATCAAATCGAGCCTTTCCATCGGACGCGAGCAGTTGGAGGCTCCCTTGATGTCGCAGAGCGGTGCGCAGTATTATTACGATTGGAGGGATGGCATCATGACGGGCGATTGGCGGCGTTTGTCGTTCGTGGCTTACAACTCCGGAAAGGCCGTGCAGGACAAGTTCTTCGACCAGTTCGATGATAACATCAAAGACATCATCGTGAATGACCCCGAAGACCCTTCGAAGAACGACACGATTTGGTGGAAGGGTGATGATACGTCGTTCCCTGACACGTATTTCCTGACCATCAACATGTACAATCCTGGCCGTTATCTTTTTGGATGACATTAAGATTGAAGAAGCCACGATGGCAGGCTGTACGTATAATTATGATGCCATCAAGGTGGACTTCGGTTATCCTACGAATGCCGCCCAGTTGGCTTCTGCCAGCACTGACCCGATCGGGGGTGCATCTGTTGCCCAATTCGTATGTGAAGGTGACGAACGGCGAGGAAGAGATGGAAGTGGCTTCAGTGGAACTGAAGAAGGATGGTTACATGTATATTTTCATGGCGAATGAAATCGCCGAGGATGAGAGTGCCAATATCAAAGTCAGCTTCACGCCCGATGCGGATTGCCCGCTCATCTATACCACCGACCAACGTCGAGCATGGATGTGACGAGCGAGATGAAAGTGCTCCCATTCACGAGCGAAGCCATTTACTATGATGAGACCATCGAAGAGATGTCTTATCTGATGGACGGCCCGGTATACTTGTCATCTGTGCCGGAAGACCATAGCTTCGAGTTGGATCCCTCTGCATTCAATGAAGTCCGTGTGACTTACGACCGTGACGTGGCTTTGGACATCGCGTCTGTCCAATTGATGCAGAACGGCGTGCAAGTAGCCGATTTGTATGAATCAACCGTGGTGTCCGAGGAGGATCCGAAAACTGTGGTAGTATCGGTCGGCACGTTGGAGAATGGCGAATACCAGTTGGTGGTGACCAATGTGACCAATGCGTTGAGCGGTTTTGAGGCATTGCAGCCACAGACCATTAACTTCTCCGTAGGGCCGGATCAGAGCACGGGAACAACGGAACTCGTTTATTCTGCTGCTAAAGACTTTGCCACGTATGCCAACGGTACTTTCCCGAAAGGTTGGTTGTCGAACGACAATGGAACCATCCACCAGTATGGTGTGACAGAAAGCGGTGAAGTTTGGAATTATAACTGGGGTGGTAACATTGGCGGTGGTGGATGCCGTTTGCAGGGTCCTTATACCGGTGATTTCAACGGTATGGCTCTTTATTGGCGTGCTACCGGCGGTACGGTGGGTACGGCTACTTATGGCGAACAGGTAAAGACTATGTGATGCCCGACGGCACTTTGGATCCGGAAATGGATCCGGGAGTGGCTCTTCATTTGACTCCACGTAAATATCAGGTTTCATTCCGCATGGCGGCATGGAAAGGTTTTGCCGATGGCACGTTCCCGAAATATGACTTCTCGCTCGAAAAGATTGATTTGAACAATCCGGATGCAGAAGGTGAGGTGGTAGCCCAGTTCAATGGTGTGGAAGCCAAGCCGAGCGTGGAGGGTGCTCAAAATGTTCAGGTGACGGGCACAACCCTTTCCACTACGGAGTTCACGGTGGCAGAAGAGGGTTATTACATGTTGAAGTTCTCTTGCCAGAGCGAGGGTGGTTTCCATGAATTCCTTTTGGGGGTCGTGGAATTGATTACCAAGCCTTCCGATGCGGCATATTACAAGGCGCAGTTGGCTGCGGCCGTGGACAGCGCGACCGTCGTGCTCAATGCTGTGGCCAATGAGATTTACAATGGCCAGACAAAGACAGCCTTGGCCGAGGCTTTGGAAGAAGCCAATGGGCACGTTCAACAGCCCGTCTGCCGTGGAGGCCATGAACGCGAAGTTGTATGGTTTGTGCGGTACGATGTTGGCCCGTCAGGCTAATGTGGATAACTATGATCCGAAATTGCAGACATTGCGCGACAACATGGCCAAGATAGACCCGGCTTCCAAGTATGTGATGACGGATGAATATATTGAAGGCGAAGCTTTACTGAAAGAATATGGCGAAACGTCTTCTTTGGACTTGGACGATGAGGCATTGGCAAGTGCCATAGAAAAGCTTGAAGGTGTGGCTGCTAAAGTGGGTAACATTGTCTCATGCACGGATGCTCTGACTTATCGTTTGACAAAGGCTGCCGATGCCGCAGAGAAGTTGGGTGTGGAACCCGAAAGTGCTATCAATGATGCACGTAACGCTTTGTTTGATGATGATGCGTTGGCTGGAAACATGGTTTACCACAACAGGCAGGCACTCTACAAGATGTTGGCTGAGACAGGTAAGATTGCTGATGAGGCGAGAGATACACTGTACAGCGAGACGGAAACGGATGAGACTACGGCCACTGGCTATAAGGTTTTGGCTTCCGGTGTTGACCTGACAGGTTTTGTGAAGAACCCGAACTTCTATTCTTACATTACTGTAGATGGCGATAGCGTAGATAGTGAGAATACACCGGGTTGGGATGTAGTTGAAGGTAAAGTGACGGTGACTGTGGATGGCTCTTGGAATGCCACTGAGGACAAGGCCGTGGCCGACAACCGTCTGCATGGTTTGAATATGGAGTATAAGGTATGTCAGACCGTGACCGGACTTCCGGTAGGTATATACGATGTGCTGTTCGATACCCGTACTTTCAAGAACGCCAACGCTTATTTCAATGCCGTGAACGATGAGACGGGTGTGCCCGACAAGTACATCTGGGCTGTGACTTCCGATGCTCCGAACGATACTGTCCGCGTGATGTTTATGGGCGGTGATATCCAGTACGATGGTAAATGGGGCGGATTCCCGACCGTCATTCCGGACATTACGGTGAAGGAAGGTACGGAGTTGACCATTGGTATAGCTGAAAAGTATGTTTCCGGTAAGAACTTCTGCCTCAAGGATGAGAGCGGAAACTGGTATGATGCTGGTCCGGAAGCGGGCGACCAAGGCAATTGGGATACGCAGACCATGGCAGATGACGCACGTCTCTTCTTCAAGGCTCCGTTGGAGGGCTATGATTATGCTAAGGCGTATGCAGATAACATTGACGACGTGAAAGTGGCTGAGGCCGTGTCTTACGAGTATTACACCGTAGACGGTATGAAGCTCGAACGTCCGATGAAGGGTGTGAACTTAGTGAAGATCCACCGTGCAGACGGAACGACCGACGTGAAGAAGGTAATCGTGAAATGATAGGTATTAGATAAGCTTTATATTTAATTTTCACTCAGACAAGAGGGAGGCGGCCGGTATGAGGAAGCCTCCCTTTTTCTTTGGGTTGGGGAATAATTGATAAGACAGGAATTATGAAAAGTTTGAATCTGATGAAACCAGTCCTTTTATGCTTCTCGGCCTTCATGCTGCATGCGTTGGAGGGACAGGGCAAAGGTTATTACGTTTCTGCCGCTGCTGGGGATGGAGGCGATGGGACGCACGTCCGGCCCTTTAAGGACATACAAGCGGCGGCTACCCTCGCCGAGGCCGGTGATACCGTGTATGTGACCGGCGGTTTGTATGTGGCGGACGGCCTGAAACCCGGGCATTCCGGTAGCGAAGGCCGTTTGTCGTATTTTGCCCTCTGCCGGGAACGGGCGAGGTGGTAGTGCGGCATCCCGACGTGTTGCCAGGGGATTATAGTGCAGTGTTCGACCTTTCCGGATTGAAGTACGTTTGGATCGGTGGCTTCACGTTCCGGGATTTCCAAGTATATGCCAAGTGTGCCGTATCGATGAACGGGAGCGAGGGGTGTGTAGTGTCCCGTTGCCGGTTTGAACGGTTGGGGCATCCGGAGGTGGCCGCATGGAATGCCAATTCTGTGATTTGGATGGGGAACGCTCGTGGAAATGCGGTGGTGGACAATGTGTTTGAAGACATCATCGGGGACGGGGTATCCATTAACGGACAGCAATGTAACGGCAATCTGGTGGCTCGGAACTCTTTTACGCGTTTCAGTGGCAAGAAACGCTCGTGGGGCGGAGAGAGCCTTTTCACACGGTGCATCGACGTGCAGGATATGTCGGACGGGAACAATGCCGTTGCCTTCAATTATTTTACGGAGGTGCCTACCTGCATTTGGCTCGATCGGGCGACGGAAGCCGCAACATATTGCTCCGGAACAGGGCGCATGCCTGCCGGGATTTTATATTCAATGAGTCGCGGTGTACGGAAAACATGGTATCGGAAAATATAGGAGCCAATCTGGAAGGGATTGCTTATCAGACCGCACGTTACGAAACGGGGTGGACGGCCGATGCACAATGGACGAATAATGTGGCATTCCGTTGCAAGACGGGTTTCTTCATTCATAAGTCCCGGCGCGACTGGTTGCGCAACAACATCGTGTATGATTGTTCGGGGTATAACGTCGAGTTTCCGATTCCGCATACGATTCCGGTCCTCATGTGTTTCTCGACAATTTGGTATATACACCAGGAAAGACGAAATCGTTGAAATTATGCGGTGGGGAAATGTCGTTACGCGCGTTTCAGACACGTCGTCTCGGTGGAGAAGGCAATCTGGAGACGTCCCCCGGATTTGTCTCGACGACCTACGGACAAGAGAATTTCACGCTGAGAGAGGGTAGCCGGGCTAAAGGATACGGTTATGGCGGAGTGGATTTGGGGGCATATTCGGTGTATGGGGGCGGTTCCGACGGGGCCGGAAGAGAGGAATGACCCTTTCGCAGTACAAGCCGGTTTTAACGCATATGCCTCATGCCTCGAAAGGAGAGCAGAAATGTCCTTCACTGTGAGGCTTTCACATGCTTGTCGGGAAGAACTACGTTTGGCTTTGCAGCCTGTGGCCGGAGAAGCGCGGGCCGGAGAAGACTTCATCCTTTCGACAGACGAAATGGTTTTTCTTCCCGGCGAGACTGCAAAGAGTTTTACGGTAGAGGGGGTAGGTTCCTCGCCGTATGATGAGTTGCTGGCTTTACGCCTTGTGTCTCATTCGGATGAGGTAGGCGTGTGTGGCGGTCTGACGGTGGTACGGATAAAGAAAATATGGATTCAGAACCGGAGTCTGTGGACGGAAACGTACAGTATGATGAGGCTTGCCGGATTTTCTTCGAACGTGGAAGCGGAAAACTGAAGGTGGAATGGCCAGACGAGAAGTTTACAGTGGGTATTTACCGTCATGATGGCCGTTTGGTTCATAGCGATGGTCCGGCCGATGGAAGCTATGTTTGGGATATGTACCGTATGCCCCAGGGGCTTTACATCGTGAGTGTAAAGAGCCGGAAAGGAACGTCAACGAAGACTGTTTGTAAGTAACGTGAGTTCGATATAAGAAAAACGGGACACGCAAGCGGAAAACGGCCTTCCGACGGGCTTTTATTCGCTTGCTTGTCAAAGCATCGCCGCAACCTTGCGGATGTTTTTCCAAGATTGCGGACAGCTTGCCATCGTGCCGGGCTGTCTGCATGTCGTAGTCGGATTGCATCCCCGCCAAAATTCGGCATTTATACCCGTTGCCGCCTCAATTTTCAAGGCATATTCGGTGGTTATGGGGCGTTTGCCGTTTACAACCTCGTTAAACACGGAATATGAAACGCCTATCGTTTGGGCGAATTTCCGCTGTGAAAGCCCTCGTGCCTCTAACTCGTCTTTCAGTATTTCGCCCGGATGTATGGGCGTGGACGGTTGCAACTCGTGCGGCGCATAGATTCTCTTTGTTGTTTCCATATCGATTACTTGTAATGGTTGCTAATATCCAACAATCGGCACACGGTTATTATTTGTTCGTTCATTACGTCCCTAACGGTAAATTCAAGTCGGTATTGTTGGTTTATCCGTACCGATGAAATGCCTTTTTTGTCTCCTTTCAACACTTCGTAATTAAGCGAATTGAGGCGGTACAGCATTTCAACATTGATGGCACGTTTAAGAGACGCGACCGCCTTTTGATACCCTTTTATAACTTCGGGCTGATAGCGGTGCTTTTTGTCGCTTGTGCGTCCTTGCTCGAACAATTCACGCAGGTAGTCTTTATCGAATTCTATAAACATAGTGCCTGGCCTGTTTGAGGGCAAAGATACCTATTTTGTTTGATATTCGCAAATTGTCGAACAAATTTATAATTTGTGTACTTGTCGGGAATCCGTCATCTCCCACCTCCCCAAGAGTTTTTGCAAAAAAGACCTTTCATCTTTCAGGTTATGGGGTAACCGGTTGTAATATAATTTATTACGGAATGAAGGATGAAGAGAGTATCCTTCAGTTTTCTTTCAAGGCAGAGAACGATGAAAAGTTCTCTGCCAAACGTTTTTCAATCTCAGCCGAATGATTTTTTCGTTTTCAGCCAAACGATTTTTTCATTCTTAGCCGAACGAAATGAGGCGTGGCTGAAGGATGCCTGAAGCATCTTTCAGTTTATAATGCCAATGTAATGAGGAGATTATGGTGTAACCTGAAAGATGAAAGGTCTTTTTTGCAAAACTCCTGGGGAGGTATAGGGAGACAGATTTCCTGTTTCCGGAAAGGCTCTTCATGCGTTTGGAAAATCATGTATCGCAGAGTAAAAATGCGGTTGTTGTCGGAGGAGATGTTTTGCAAGGGATACGAACGGTGCGAAAAAAGGTTTGGACGTTGAGTGTCAGTGGAGATAGAAGTTTATCTCTTAAGAAGAGAGCAACCCAATGATATATACAGTTGATAATAAGGTTTGAAGAAGCCCCAGACGAATTGTTATTGCATAACAAAAAATTTTTTTTTTCAAATGCTGCGAAAAAAATCTTTTGGAATGGAGTTAAAATCAGTTTTTTCCTATAACTTTGTGTAATGGTTGCTCTCTTCTTAAGAGATAAACCGATGGCGGAGCGTTTTCAAGACCGGAACACAATGCAGAAAGTACAAATGAAGAATACTGTTTAATTAAAGCTTATATCTAAATCTATGAATTGGAAAAAAAATCTCTTAAGCTTTCTTTTGGGACTGTCGGGAGTCTTTATGAAAGCACAAAACCCAGTCTCTTTTACTTCAGATCAGGGACTGTCGAATACCTGTATCCGTTCCATCATGGAAGACAGCCGGAAAAATGTGTGGATTTCTACGCAAAAGCGGCTTAAACCGTTATGACGGTGTGAAGATGAACGTTTATCGGCATAAAAAGGTGAAGCCGGAACTTTGGGGCATGACATGGTAAGTTGTGCGTTGGAAGTGGAACCCGGTTCTGTGCTTATCGGAATGGAGTCCGGCGTGCAGATGTACTCTTATGATACGGACCGGTTTACCGATGTTCCTATTATCGTAGTCGGGGCGACACCATCCATGCCCATGTGATTTCGATGACCAAACTGAGCGGAGATTCTATTTATGTCTGTACGGCCGGATACGGACTTTATCGCCTGTGTGAGGATGAGGATGGAAAGAAGTTCCTGAAAGAAATGAGAGATTTTCCGCCGGCTAAGGTCACTCTTTTGCAAATATTTGAAGACCGTGAAAAGAGAGTCTGGTTTGTAGATGCGGACGGAGGGATACATTGTTCGAGGGTGGAAAACTCCGTCGGGTGGCAAGCTATCCCGGGGCTATCGAACTTTGTCAGAGTTCGTCCGGACATCTTTATCTGGCCACGGCTCATGACGGGTTATTGTGTTATTCCGAAAAGGAAAATCGTTTTTATGATGTTTTCCGGAAAGCCGTCGTTACGTGATGGCTTCCATAAATCCCGGATTGGAAGGACAGATATTGATATCTACGGACGGTGACGGACTGAAAATCTATGATGAATCCACCGGACTTATTACGCAGAGCAATATCCGTACGTATGAATATAATCTGGCTACGTCTAACGTGAAGGATGCCATTGTGGACAGCGACGGGAATACATGGGTCGGAGTCTACTGGAAAGGCGTATTGGTGATGCCCGACATGGCGACCAGTTTTGAATATGTGGGGCGTCGCTCGGTACTGAAGAACACGATCGGTACGAATTGTGTGACGGCTATTACCGGCGACGGGCATGGCAACCTTTGGTTGGCGGCCGACCACTGCGGGGTGTATCATCTGGCTCATGATGGCAGCAGCAGTGTCCATTTCAAACCGGGTGTGGTGAAGACGATGCCTTCCACGGTGATGAGCATGTTGGAGGATTCGGAAGGAACTTTATGGTTGGGTTCTTCGTGGTCGGGTGTGGCGAAGATGGACAAACATACCGGAGAGTGCGTCAACCTCGGCGCGTGGGTGAAGGACGGAAATAAAATACCGAATGCTTACACGATGGTGGAAGACGGTTATAAGAATATATGGATAGGGACGATGGGCAGCGGGCTGTTCCGCTACAGTCTGCTTACGGGAGAGTTGACACAATATAAGATGTTGGTCGATAATACGGTGGTCTACCCTTATCAGATTCTGAGAAACCTTTATGTGAGGACGCTGTTGGTACATGGTGATTTCCTTTATGTGGGTACGGCCGACGGGTTGGAGGTGTTCACTTTGTCCAAAGGAGGAGACATCCGTTTACGGGGGCGGTTTATGCTTAAAAGCAGCGTGCGCGACATGAAAGTGGATGCCGACGGAGTGCTTTGGGCTGCCACGACATTAGGGACTTGTGCGTTTCGACATCGCGAACGAAAGCGTGAAGACTTATACCGTGGAAGACGGGTTGCCTATTAATTCCACGTGTAGCGTGGAAATCGCTTCCGACGGGAAAATATGGGTGAGCACGGACGATGGCCTGACCTGTTTTAATCCGGAGAAAGGAACCTTTGACAATTACCACATCGAAGATGGCTTGCAAGGAAATGAGTTCAGCGTAAAGTCTTCTTATTCTCAGGATGGGATATTGTATTTCGGTGGCATCAACGGACTGACTTTGTTTCGGCCGTCGGATGTGGGGAAGCAAGTGGGGATGGAGAAAGTGGAGCTTCGCATGGTGGATTTTTATGTCAACGGCAAGCCGGTGCATGCAGGTGACCGTTCAGGACATTACACGATTATAGACCGTTGGTTTCCGATGGTGGACGAGGTGAATCTTTCTCATCGCGACAAGTCGTTCAGTATAGAACTCTCCACGATGAGTTTCAGTAACCGGCGTGTGACGTATTACTACTGTATCAACAATGGCGATTGGATTGCGTTGGAGTACGGGCAGAACCGTATATCCTTTATCAATATGGAAACAGGTACCTATCGTATACGTATGAAGGCCGAGGCATACGGGGAGTCGTCCGAAGTGAAGGAACTGACGGTGATGGTGCATCCTGTATGGTACTTGTCTACGCTGGCCGTTATGGTCTATTTCGTGTTGCTTCTTTTTATCTTTTATGTGGTACTTTTTGCAAGTCAAGGAACATTTCAAGGCCAAACGGATTCTTGAAAAGCATCGTCAGGTGGAAGAACTGAATGAAGCACGTATTCAGTTTTTTATGAACATCAGTCATGAAATACGTACCCCGATGACGCTTATTCTCAGTCCGCTTATGAAGTTGATGAAGTCGGACAAAGATGAAACGCATCAACGCAGTTATTCGCTCATATATCAGAATTCCCAGCGTATTCTCCGGTTGATCAATCAATTAATGGATGCGCGTAAGATAGAAAAGGGACAGTTCCGATTGAAGTATCATAAAGTAGAGATGGTAGGTTTCGTCAATAATCTCTATGAGTTGTTTGAGACCACGGCGCATAATCGTGGCATTACGTTCACCTTTGTACATGATATGGAACGAATGGACGTTTGTGTAGATCCGCAAAACTTTGACAAGGTGGTGATGAACCTGCTTTCGAATGCGTTTAAGTTCACTCCCGATGGTGGTGTGGTCACCATCGAGTTGAAAGACGTGAGCGGTGACATACCCGGTGAACGGGATTTCAGGCTTTCGGTGACGGACAGTGGTGTGGGCATTCCCGACCTGGAGAAGAGCCGGGTGTTCGAGCGTTTCTATTCAGGCAAATGGGGCGGAGATTATGTCGGTACCGGTATCGGATTGAATCTGACGAAATTGTTGGTAGAGCTGCATGAGGGGCGTATTTGGGCGGAAAACAATCCCGAAGGCCAGGGTACGCGTTTCATCGTGCAGATGCCTCAGGCGTTGGAGCTGCTGGAGGATATTTCGGATGACAAGATGCCTCAAGCTGTTTATTCCGCGCCCTTGGAGGCGGAGCATGTGGCAGAGACGGTAGCCGAATTGCCGGAAGAAAAGAAAGGAGGAAGTAAGCACGGACGTATATTGGTCGTGGAGGACGAGACGACGATACGGCGTTATCTGCATGGTGAGTTTACCGGGGAATATCATGTCAGTGAATGCAGTAACGGGCAGGAGGCATGGGACTACATTGTTCAGAACGTAGAGAAAGTGGATTTGGTCGTAAGCGATGTCATGATGCCGGTAATGGACGGTATTACGCTTTGCCGCAAAATCAAGGGGAGTTTCAATACGAACCATATTCCTGTGATTCTGTTGACGGCTAAAAGCGAAGATGCCGACCGTCTGGAAGGATTGTCCACAGGAGCTGATGCCTATATGTCTAAGCCTTTTAATATTGATATTTTGCGGCAGACCGCAGAGAACTTATTGAAAAATAAACGAAGATTACAGGGTAAATACGGTGTAGCCCTACAGGAAGAGAAAATGGATAAAATAGAATTGGTGTCTCCGAACGACCAGATGATGGAACGAGTGATGAAGGTGATTAACGAGAATATTTCCAGTCCGGATTTGAGTGTGGAGTTCATTGCCGATAAAATAGGTATCAGCCGGGTTCATTTCCACCGCAGGCTGAAAGATGCCACAGGATTGACTCCACGCGACTTCGTTCGGAATATCCGTCTTTCGCAGGCGGCTAAACTTTTGGCCGGGAAGAATTTCGATATTACCGATGTGGCTATCGCTACGGGCTTCAGGTCTGTATCTACATTCTCTACGTGCTTTAAAGGATACTTCGGCATGACGCCTACCGAATATGCCCGTAAGAATGCCAAGACGGCAGAAGAGTAATATCCGTATATTGGTTACAAAATAGCAAAAATCCGTTACGCAGGAATAAACAAGAAAGGTTTGTTCCTGCGTAATTTTTGTGGCAGTCATTCCTGCCAACCCGTAATCCAAGTTTTACTGGTCGGCGTAGAGGTTAGGGATGCTGTATGGTAAAAAGAATCAGAATAAGTCTTTTTTCATATAATGTTAGTTAGATTTAGAATGCGGAGTGCGCTGGGAAGTGATTTCCGGCGCATTTTTTTTGTGTATATGGAAGAAATGAGAGTATTTTGTTACTTTATCGCAAAAGTATGATACATACAAAGAACTTAAAACGGGCTTTTAGTGTAATTTTGCAAAGAAACAAATAGATATAAGTAATGAAAAGTAATGCCGTGAAAATTATACTCTGTACATTCTTCTTTATTGGGGGATGATGTTTGCACGGGCTATGCAAGTGGATTATATTTCTTTTAAGCCGTCTGTGGGGCTTTCAGTCTTTCTGCCGATGGCCGGGTTGCTACGATCTGTGTGGATACGGCAGATTATAAAGGAGTACGGCTTGCGGCTCGTAATTTGGGTACGGATATCGGAAGAGTGACCGGTACGGCGGCTGATGTCAGTCTGTCTTTGTCCTCAGAACGGGGAGCGGTGGTAGTCGGAACGATCGGTAGGGAATAGGCAAATTGATGAATGGGCGAAGCAAGGGAAACTTGACGTGTCGGCCATTGAAGGAAAAATGGGAAAGTTATTTGATACAGACGGTAGACGGAAATCTCGTGATAGCTGGGAGCGATAAGCGTGGTACTATTTTCGGCATATACGACCTGTCGGAAAAGATCGGTGTGTCGCCGTGGCATTATTTTGCCGACGTACCGGCACAACGGCATGCAGCATTGTATGTGAAACCGGGACGTTATGTGCAAGATTCTCCCAAAGTGAAATATCGTGGTATTTTCTTGAACGATGAATGGCCGAGCCTTGGGGGATGGGCTTCCAAAAAGTTCGGTGGGTTCAACAGCCGTTTTTATGCACACGTGTTCGAACTGTTGTCCGGTTGAAAGCCAACTATATGTGGCCGGCCATGTGGGCCAGTTCGTTTTATGAGGATGACCCGGCGAACGGGCAGTTGGCAGACGATATGGGTATCGTGATGGGTACTTCGCATCATGAACCGATGATGCGTCCGCATAAAGATTATACCAAACGTCGGAAGGAGGTCGGTCCTGGAATTATGCTACGAATAAGGAGGGTATAGATTCTTTTTCTTCATCGAAGGGGCGGAACGAAGTCGTAAGTACGAGAGCATTGTGACCATCGGGATGCGCGGTGATGGAGATGTAGCCATGGGAGGCGGCACGGATGAGGAGAATATGGCTGTGTTGTCGGATGTCATTAAAGGACAACGTGAAATACTCGGACGGGTACATGGAAAAGACCCGGCCGAAATACCGCAACTTTGGGCTGTGTTTACAGAGGTGCAACGGTATTATGACAAAGGTTTCAAGGTGCCTGATGACGTGATGCTGCTTTTCTGTGATAACAACTGGGGATATATCCGTAGGGTAGGACCTTGGCAGGAACAGCGGCGTAAAGGAGGTATGGGATTGTACTACCACGTCGATATGAACGGCGGACCGTGGAACGACCGGTGGATTAATACCACAACCATACCCAAGTTGCGCGAACAGTTCAATTTAGCTTACCAATCGGGGAATAGATGACTTGTGGGTTGTGAATGTAGGAGACCTGAAACCCAAGGAATTGCCTATTGATTTTATTATGCGTTATGCTTGGAATCCTGATGCGATACAGGCCGATGAGACAGATGATTACCTGCGGCAGTGGGCGCAGCAAAATTTCGGGGAAGCACATGCGGAGGCAATTTCAGGGTTGGTGGCCCGTTATTCCAAATATAATCTGTGGCGGAAACCTGAAGTGCAGTCTACGAATATATTCAGTGTGGTAAACCATTGCGAGGCCGACCGTGTGACGGATTTGTGGCGTACGTTAGCCCACGAAGCCGACTCGGTGGGACAACTCATGCCTCAAGCATATAAGGATGCTTACTATCAGTTGGTGCTTTATCCGGTCAAAGCTTCGGCCGGAGTGGCGGAAATCTATTTGGCCGCAGCAAAAAACCGGCTTTATGCACGGCAGGGACGCGTGACGGCGAACGATTATGCGCGGCGAGTAGAGGAATTGTATACGGTTGATACAGTCATGACCGCCTATTATAATAAGGTGTTGGCCGGAGGTAAGTGGGAGAAGATGATGAGCGACATTCATTTGGGATATACCAAATGGTCTATGCCTAAAAGAGATTCCGTTCCGCAGGTGGTGCGTGTGGAGCCTTTGTCAAAGCCTACGATGGGTGTGGCTGTGGAAGGTTGCGAAACGCTATCGCCGGAAGGAGAATTGGAACTCCCCGTTTTTGATAATTTCGAGAATCGCAAGTATTACATCGACATCTTCAATCGGGGAACGGGGACATTCGATTTTAAGGTCAAGACAGACGAACCTTGGATGGACGTGAGTCTCCGAAAAGGGAAGGTGGAGACGGAATCCCGTATTTGGGTCGGTATAGATTGGACGAAATTGAAGGCTGGAGAGACGGAAGGTATACTTTTATATTTGTAGGAAAGGGAACGTGTGCCGATAAGGCTTCATGTCGTGAAAGCTGACTTGCCGGTTCAAGTGGAAGGACATTGGTTCGGAAATGCTTGTGGAAATGAGTTTTCCGTTCCCGCATGGCAGTTCAATGCCTGCCACCCCGGACGATATGCAAAGTGGACTTTCCTGCTCGATTTAGGACGTGGAGAGGGATGTATGGGATTGTCTCCGGTCACGGCACCGTCGGCTACTTCTTTCGAAGACGCTCCGTGTCTGGAATATCAAGTGTATTTCCCTGAAGACGGGGACACAGACCGTTTGTCTCGGTGTCCTTCCCACGCAGGATGTGATGCCCGAACGGGGGCTGCGATTGGCTTTTGGTTTGATGGGGGTATAGTCCGTACGTTGGATGCCCGTCAGGGGTTCGTACACATTCAGTGAATATACCCCGAAGAACTTGAAAAAATCCCCGAAACTCAAACCGCTTCCACCGCGTAATAAAACATTGAAACTGATCAATGGGGATGGTTTCTGCCGCAATGAAATCTTCGACAATTTGCGTTGGCTCACAGCGGAGTTTGAGGTGGAAAAGCCGGGATTACATACGTTCAAGGTATATATGGTCGATCCGGAAATCGTATTGGAACAGCTTGTGTTTAACCCGGATAATGCACACCCGAGTTATTTCGGTGCACCGTCGGTCAGACATTAGTGTTTGAAAAGGTGGGAAACGTATATGTTATGTGGAAATCAAAAAAGTTATGAACTAATAAGAACGAGATATGAAAAGAGGAAAATGGAATTCGAGAATAGTGTGGGCCTTTGTTTGGGGAACCATTATCGTTTGTGGGACGCAAAACTCGTGGTCGCAAACCGCGATAAGTTCTATTTATAATGTGCCGATGGCAGAATATCCGAAAGTGGACGAGCAACGACGGGCACTCTTTCGTTTGTATGCTCCTGAGGCTTATGACGTGAAAGCAGATATCTGTGGAAAGAAATACCCTATGACGAAAGACAACAACGGGATGTGGACGGTAACGACCGACCCGTTGGTGGTGGGTTTCCACTATTACTTTTTCATTGTAGATGGGGTACAGGTAACCGATCCGGCTTCCGATTGTTTTTACGGGTGCGGACGTATGGCCAGTGGAATAGAGGTTCCGGAATCCCCAGAAGAGGCGGCATATTATACTTTTAACAAATCCATTGCCCATGGGCAGGTGCGTGAGTGCCAGTACTATTCCGAAGTGGAAGGGCAAGTGCGTCGTTGTTTTGTCTATACCCCGGTGGAATATGAGACTTCACCGAAAAGTAAATATCCGGTACTTTATTTACAACATGGTATGGGTGAAGATGAACGCGGGTGGCACGAACAAGGGCACATGGCCAATATTCTGACGGCAGATAGCAAGCGGGAAATGCAAACCTATGATTGTGGTAATGGATTACGGTGATTGCGGATACATTCACGGGACAAAAAAAGAGACACGTGATGAGTTCGGTGCTTTTTTGGTAATATCCTTTTGAGAGACATTATACCGTTTGTGGAGAAGACGTTTCGTGTAAAACAGACCGTGACCATCGTGCGATGGCCGGACTTTCGTGGGGAGGGCACCAGACTTTCCAAATCACGTTGACCCATTTGGATCAGTTCGCACATATCGGGGCTTTTAGCGGAGCTATCCTGATGGCACCGGGACAAAATATAACAGATGTGTATGGTGGAGTTTTTTCTGATGCTGATAAGTTCAATAAGCAGGTGCATACACTTTTTCTTGGGACAAGGTACGGAAGAGGGTATGGGGTGCGATCGTATGAGTCAATCACTTAAAGAGGCCGGTATAAACCATGTATATTATGCCTCTCCCGGTACACATCATGAATGGCTGACGTGGAGACGTTGCCTGAATGAGTTCCTCCCTTTGTTGTTCAAGCAGTGAGGAGATGGAAGAAATTTATAGAAGAAGTTATAGAAGGTTGAATGAAAAAATAAGAAGATCACGAGATGAATACAAGGAGATGTTTGATTTTAGGTGGAGCCCTAATGATTTCGCTTTGGGGCTACGGGCAAAGGCAATCTGCAAAAAACTTTTGAGATGAAAGGCAATCCTGTCATTACAGATAAGTTTACGGCCGATCCGGCTCCGTTGGTCTATGACGGAACCCTATACCTTTACGTGGGACACGACGAGGCGCGTGATGGAGAAATGTTCAATATCACGGAATGGTTGTGCTATTCCACGAAAGACATGAAGACGTGGACCGACCATGGGACAGTGTTGAAGCCTCACAGATTTCTCGTGGGCCGTGGGCGAGGCTTGGGCTTCGCAAGTAGTGGAGAAAAGACGGTAAGTTCTATTATTATACCACGGCACAGGCCGGCGATCCTTATCCCGGTAAGGCAATAGGTGTGGCCGTGGGCGACACTCGACCGGACCTTTTTAAGGATGCCATCGGTAAGCCGTTGATTACGGATGCCATGACACCGAATGGGAAAAGAGGTTGGTGGAATGACATCGACCCTACGGTTTTCATTGATGATGAGGGAACACCTTGGTTAAGTTGGGGAAACGGCACGTGTTTTTTAGTCAAACTTAAACCTAATATGACGGAGCTGGAGGGGGAGATACAGGTGCTTGATTTGCCTCATTACGTGGAAGGTCCTTGGTTGCATAAGCGGGGAGATTTATATTATCTGACTTATGCTTCGATGGGAAAGGGGCGTGAGATGATGCACTATGCCACGGCGGAATCTATCGGCGGGACATGGACTTACCGTGGTGCTTTGACAGGAATGGCGGAGAATAGTTTCACGATACATCCCGGAATCGTGGAGTTTAAAGGGCAATGGTATCTGTTCTACCATAATGCGTCGCTTGTGATCGGCAATCAGGCCGGAGCCACAGGTCGCAGGAGTGTTTGTGTGGACTATCTTTACTATATGCCGGATGGTTCCATGGCGTACGTGGAACAGACGAAGGACGGAGTGACGCAACCTCCCAAAACGGCTGACGAAGTATCTCTGATGGTCAATCCTTATCCGGAGGAACCGAAAGAGGTAAAGAAGTATGCAGTAAACGCCGACGGTGCGGTAAAGTAATCTTTATACGATGAAATGATGAAGAAAATGGAAGTTGGAAAAAAATTGTTGGCCTTGTCTTTGGGTTGGTTTTCTATGGCTTTGTCTGCACAAAATCCGATAGTGCAGACGCATTATACGGCCGACCCGGCACCGATGGTGTACCGGGACACCTTATATTTATATGTGGGGTGTGACGAAAAGGATGCTCCCCGGAATGCCTACCTGATGCGGGAGTATCGCTTGTATACGACTACGGATATGGTAAACTGGACCGACCACGGTGCGGTGCTCCGTACGAGTGCTTTCGATTGGTCGGCGGGAGATGCCAGTGCGGCACAGTGTATCGAGCGGAATGGCAAGTTCTATTGGTATATTTCTTCGCAGAACAAGTTCAAGCCCGGCTCGTCCATTGGCGTGGCCATTGGCGATACTCCCTATGGTCCTTTTAAAGATGCTTTGGGACGTGCGTTGGTGACGAACGACATGACGACATACGCCAAACACAGTTGGGATGACCTCGACCCGTCCGTGTTTGTGGATAAGGATGGACAAGCATGGTTATATTGGGGAAATGGCGTGTGTTACCGAGTCAAGTTGAAAGACGACATGGTGTCGTTGGATGGAGAAATCGAGGCCATCGACCGGAAGGACGCTTCGTCTTTTTCAGGAGGCTTTACGGAAGCACCATGGATTTATAAGAGGCAGGGGCATTATTATTTGGTTTACGCTTCAGGATTTCCCGAATCCATCCATTATTCCACGGCGAAGTCTGCCGGAGGAAAATGGACGGCACAAGGTGTGGTCATGCCGACGGAGAAAGGAAGCAACACTAACCATCCGGGCATCGTGGATTTCAAGGGGCATTCTTACTTTTTCTATCATAATGATGCCTTGCCCGGAGGGCACAGCTATTGCCGTTCGGTGTGTGTGGAAGAGTTTGTTTACGGTTCTGACGGGACGATTCCGGAATTGTACATGACGCGTGAGGGGGTGAAGCAGGGTGTGGGTACATTGAGCCCCTACCGCTGTACGGAAGCCGAGACTATTGCGTGGTCGGAAGGGGTGACTTCTGCTGTTTCGGCAAAGAGAGGGGTATATATCACCGGGATACATGACGGAGATTACATCAAGGTGCGCGACGTGGATTTCGGTGAAACCGGGCCAAAGAGGTTTGTGGCAGCCGCTTCAAGCCGTTATCACGGTGGTGAGATGGAATTACGCATAGACGGACGCGATGGAGAAGTGATAGGTACGTTGCGTATTCCTTATACCGGAGAATGGGAGAATTGGGGAGAATTTGCTACGGATGTGAAAAGCGTAACGGGAGTACACGATTTGTATTTCGTGTGTAAAGGGAAAAGCCCCATGAATTGTTTAATTTTGATTATTGGTGTTTTAAATGAAAAAGAACGATATGAAAATAGGTAAGTTAAGGCATTGTATCGGGGATTGGTTGGGTTGCCGATGGTGTTGGCGGCACAGAACCCCATTGTGCAAACCATGTACACGGCCGACCCGGCTCCGATGGTACACGACGGCAAGTTGTTTTGTACACCAGTCACGATGAAGACGCGTCAACGTGGTTTGTCATGAACGAATGGAAACTGTATTCCACGACCGACATGGTGAACTGGACCGACCACGGGGCAGTGTTGTCCTATGAGACTTTCTCATGGGCAAAAAGGAGATGCCTGGGCAATGCAATGCGTGGAACGTGACGGAAAGTTTTACGCTTACGTTCCCGTGACGATGAAGTCGGGCGGCGGTGCCATCGGTGTGGCCGTGGCGGACAGCCCTTATGGTCCGTTCCACGATCCGTTGGGCAAGCCGTTGGCTCAGAGCAAACGGGGAGACATCGACCCAACGGTCTTTATCGACGACGACGGGCAGGCTTATCTGTATTGGGGAATCCGTTCTGTTATTATGTGAAACTGAATGAAGACATGATTTCCTACAGTGGTGATATCGTCCGTGTCCCGATGACCGAGGAGGCATTCGGCAAGCGTGAGGGCAATGTGCCCGAACGTCCTACGTTGTACGAAGAAGGGCCATGGCTCTACAAACGCAAGGACTTGTATTATTTGCTGTGGGCCGGAGGACCCATATCGGAGCATCTCGGTTATTCCACGAGCAAAAGTCCGACAGGTCCGTGGAAGTACGGTGGTGTGTTGATGCCTACCGAGGGGCGGAGTCTTTACCAACCATCCCGGCATGGTGGACTATAAAGGGAATACTTACCTGTTCTATCACAACGGAGCTTTGCCCGGTGGCGGAGGTTTTACCCGTTCGGTATGTGTGGAACAGGCGGAATTCAATAAAGACGGTTCGATTGTTCCGCTGAAAATGACTGCCGGGATAGAGAAGGGTTTGAGACGCTGAATCCTTTTCCGCAAGACGGAGGCGGAAACCATCGCTTTTTCCGAATGGATGAAAGCATCCCAGAACGAGGAAGTCGGTGTGTTTGTCAATGCCATGAAGGACGGGGCTTATATTAAAGTGAGGGACGTGGATTTCCGCGAAGAGGGTGCTTCCCACATCACGGCCCGTGTGGGCACGACGCACAACGGCGGTGTGACGATGGAAGTGCGTGCCGACAGTCGGGAAGGGCGGTTGTTGGCCACGTTGAAAGTGCCTATGACCGGAGGGGATAACCGTTGGGTATTGGTTTCTTCCGAAATAGAGCGAATTACCGGGGTACATGATTTGTATTTCATTTGCAAAGGCAACCAACCCGGAAGGTTGATGTACTTCGATTATTGGATGTTTTCAAAATAATAGTTTTATACCTTAATATATATAGGAGGATGAATGATGATACAAAATAAAATATGGAGATGGCCGTTGGCATGCGCCTTTGGCATTTTCTGCTGCGGCTTGAGCGAGGCGGTGTCTTTGGAAAGGAACCAAGCCGAAGTGCAGGCTGTAACGTTTAAGAATCCGGTGGTCTGGGCTGATGTGCCCGACCCCGATGTGAGTCGTGTGGGTGATTATTTTTATATGGTGAGCACGACCATGCACCTGATGCCTGGTGCGCCGGTGATGCGTTCCAGAGATTTGGTGAATTGGGAAACGGTAAGCTATCTTTTCGATGAACTGCATGAAACACCGAAGTACGATATGGAGGAAGGTACAGTGTATGGCGGGGACAATGGGCGACTTCCATACGTTATCATGACGGTAAGTTTTATGCTTTGTTTTCTCCCAATGACGTACCTTACCATTCCTTTGTATATACAACGGACGACCCGGCTAAAGGGTGGACTTTGCACAGTCGCATGAAGCATTTCCATGATGCTTCATTGTTTTTCGACGATGACGGACGAGTGTATGTTTTTTATGGTACTGGGCAGCTCACGGAGTTGGAAGCAGACTTGTCCGGTGTGAAAGAAGGTGGGTGGATATGACCTTGCAGGTTCGCGATGAGGAAGAGAAAGGTTTGCTGGAAGGTAGCCGCGTAATCAAACATGACGGGAAATATTATCTCCTGATGATTTCTTGGCCCAATGGTGGTAAACGCCGTCAATTATGTTATCGGGCTGATAAGATTACCGGACCATACGAAAAGAAGGTCATTCTGTGCGATAATTTTGCCGGTTTCCCCTATGTGGGACAGGGAACGATTGTGGACGATGCCAAGGGAATTGGTATGGTGTGATTTTCCAAGACCGGGGCGGCGTAGGACGTGTGCTGACATTGTCTCCCTGTCATTGGATAGACGGTTGGCCTATGTTGGGTGATGAAGACGGGCGGGTACCCGAAACGATGGAAGTTCCAGTGAAAGGAGGACCGGTCATCCCCTTGGTCGTAGGCGATGAGTTCGACGGGGATAAGCTGAAGATGGGTGGCAGTGGAACCACAACCCCGTGGATGAGGCTTGGACACTGAAAAGAACACAAAGGATTCCTACGTTTGAAAACCAATAAGGTCGTGTCTAATCTGTATGAGGCCCGTAATACGCTTACCCAAAGGATGGAAGGGCCGGAATGTAGTGGAAGTCTTGCATTGGAGGTCGGTGGAATGAAGGACGGCGACCGTGCCGGTTTGGCTGCATTCAACGGACACTCCGGTATTCTTACGGTAGAGAAAGAAGGGAAAGATTTGTTCTTGGTGATGAGTGAGGAAGTCGTTTCGTTGACGGATAAGGAGAAGAAAGTCAATGGGGTAGAACGTAAAGAATGCGCCCGAGTGAAGCTTCCCCCGTACAAAGAAAGTGTATCTGCGTGTCGATGCGGATTTCCGTTTGAAACGGGATATAGCAGAGTTTTATTACAGCATGGACGGCAAGGATTGGACGAAGATCGGTTCGGATTTCAGAATGCTTTTCGATTACCGGAAGCTTTTTATGGGTACGAAGTTCGGGATATTCAATTATGCTACGAAGTCGGCTGGAGGTTACGTGGATGTAGACTATTTCCGGTATGAAAAAGCCGAAAAGTGAAAATCGCGATTAAGCGAGCGCAGAGGAAAGCTTGCTTGCCTCTGCTGAGCGGGAGCGATTTATGCAAAAAAGTTAGTGAGATTGAAGAATAACATGGCAGAAAAAGAAACAGAACGATGAAAAAAGATAATATTAGGTATTTGTATGATGTGCGTTTCCGTGGGAGGATGGGCGCAAAGGATGGCGGAAAACCCGATCCGGATTTTTTTATGTCTTCCTCTGTTTTGGACAGTCGAACATGGAGGGGAATGCACGTGCCGAAATCCGGGATATGAACGGAGTGGACGAACGTTTTCCGCATGATGGCTGCGGTGGACGATGCCGGACGGAAACGCGAGAAGGGACATTGGTATACGGCCGTACCGCCGCTTTGCCGTGCCAATACGGGACTTACTCCGGTGGATTATTTCGGGCGTACATTGGTGGCCACTTTGCCGAAAAAATGTCCGTGTCGGAGTCATCAACGTGGCCATTGGCGGTTGCCATATCGAGACGTTTATGAAAGACAGCATATCCGGTTATGTGGCTCATCGTGCACCGGACTGGATGAAAGCGCCGTTGAAGGCATACGCCAATAATCCGTATGAGCACCTTGTGGAAATAGCACGGTTGGCTCAAAAGGATGGCGTGATAAAAGGCATCTTGGTTCATCAGGGCGAATCCAATACCGGCGATAAGGCATGGCCGGAGAAGGTGAAGATGGTCTATGAAAGTCTGTTGAAAGACCTCGGACTCAAGGCGAAGGACGTACCTTTATTGGCGGGGAAGTAGTGCATGCCGACCAAGGCGGTGTGTGCGCTTCGATGAATAATATCATCCGGACGCTTCCGCAAGTGATTCCGACAGCGGATGTGGTATCCTCTGCCGGATGTACGTGCGCTACGGATTCGTTGCATTTCGATGCGGCCGGCTACCGTGAGTTGGGACGGCGTTATGCCGAGAAAATGTTATTCCTTTTAGGGAAGAATAGCCGTTAAAAATTGGAACTATATGCAAATGAACAAACTTTTAGGAACTTGCCTGCTCTGTGCTTGGGCATGGGGACAGCAGGCGAACGCGCAAGAGAGCATCAAGGTAGGCGACACGACCCGTAACATGATTACATACGCTCCCGAAGCTGGCCTGTGCCTTACAATCCGCCTTTAGTCATTTCACTGCACGGACTGAACCAGGATGCCAACTATCAGAAAGGGCAGGCAAATTGGGAGGCCGTGGCTGATACGGCCAAGTTCGTGGTGGTCTATCCCAATGGAGTCAACAAGGCTTTGGGACATATCCGGCGATACGGATATAAAGTTTTTGGAGACGATTATCGACACGATGTACAATCGTTACCATATCGACCGTAACCGGGTGTACCTGTCCGGCTTTTCCATGGGCGGTATGATGACATATCATGCTATGGCACGGATGAGTGATAAGATTGCGGCCTTCGGTCCGGTGAGCGGTATTCCCGTAGACTACCGTAATCCTTCCGGCGGACGTGCCGTACCCGTCATCCATACGCATGGTACAGCCGATAATGTGGTATATTATAATGGAGATGCCAATCATCCGGATGGAGGGTACGGAAGTATACCGGATTACGTGAAAAAGTGGGCTGCTTTTGACGGTTGTAACATGACTCCGGAGGTCATTAAGCCTTATCCCTCCGATAAGCCGAACTCTGTGGCCGATTATACCCGATATACTGGTGGAAAAGACGGTGTGGAGGTCGTGCTCATTTCGATAGAGGGCAAAGGACATTGGCATTCCAACGACCCGGCCAGTGTCATGACGACGGAGGAAATATGGAATTTCTGCAAGCGTTATTCGTTGGGGGAGAAGTAAATCTCGCGACGGTAACATTAGAAGATAAAAAGGGTTGGGAATTTTTTTCTGTATTTTAGGGCTAAAAACACTTATTTATATATCTTTGCAAGAGGTTAGGAAATATTGAAAATCAAGTACGATGAAAAAGAATCTATTGGGAATATTGTTCTTGTTCTGGGTGTGTATGGCATGGGCCGGAGAACTGAAACTCTGGTACAGCAAGCCTGCTAAAGGATTGGACGGAGGCTTTGCCCGTGGGTAATCCAGATTGGGAGCTATGGTGTATGGCGGCACGGGACGCGAAGAATTGCAGTTGAACGAAGAGACGTTCTGGGCAGGTGGCCCTTACGACAATAATAACACGAACGCGCTGTACGTCTTGCCAGTGGTGCGGAATCTGATATTTCAGGGGAAAGACACGCGAAGCCCAACGATTGGTTGATGCCAATTTCTTGGCACGCAAGGACGGTATGAGTTATCTGACTATGGGAAGTCTTTTCTTGGATTTCCCGGGACATGAAGAGGCTACGGACTTTACCGCGATTTGAACATAGAGGATGCCACGGCTACCACCCGTTACAAGGTGGATGGCGTGACTTATACCCGCAGGGTGTTTGCCTCTTTCACGGACAGCGTGATTGTGGTGCGCCTGCAGGCCGACAAAGCCGGAGCTTTGGCTTTCACGGTGGGCTACGATGCTCCTTTGAAGCACGAAGTCAATGTCGAGGGTGACCTGCTTACCATCACTTGTGAGGGAAAAGACCAAGAAGGCGTAAAGGCTGCTTTGCGTGCCGAGTGCCGTGTGAAAGTGGTCAGTGACGGCCAGACGATCACCGAGGGAAAAAATTTGAAGGTGACTGGTGCCACGGAAGCCACGCTTTATCTGTCGGCTGCTACGAATTACGTGAACTATCACGATGTGAGCGGGGATGCGGCTGTCCGTGCCGACCGTTGTTTACAGCGTGCCGTCCAGATACCTTATAAAAAGCTTTGGAAAACCATGTGGCTTATTACCGAAAGTTATTCGGGCGGGTGCAGTTGGACTTGGGTGAGACGGCAGCTGCGTCGAAAGAGACGACGTTGCGTATCCGGGACTTCTGTCAAGGAAACGACCCGTCGTTGGCTACCCTTTTGTTCCAATACGGCCGTTATTTGTTGATTTCCTCCTCACAGCCCGGTGGACAACCTGCCAATCTGCAAGGCATCTGGAATCGCAGTACGAATGCCCCTTGGGACAGCAAATATACCATCAATATCAATACCGAGATGAACTACTGGCTAGCCGAAGTGGCTAACTTGAGTGAGATGCACCAGCCTTTGTTCTCCATGTTGGAAGACTTGTCCGTGACAGGAGCGAAAAACGGCGCGTGAAATGTATGGTTGCGGGGGCTGGGTGGCTCACCATAACACCGACCTTTGGCGTATCTGCGGCGTGGTGGATTTTGCGGCGGCTGGTATGTGGCCGAGCGGAGGTGCATGGTTGGCCCAGCATCTGTGGCAACACTACCTGTTCACTGCGGATAAAGATTTCCTGAAAGCCTATTATCCGGTATTGAAAGGTACGGCCCGTTTCTTTTTGGATTTCCTCGTCGAACATCCTTCCTACAAGTGGTGGGTGGTGGCTCCTTCAGTGTCGCCCGAGCACGGTCCGGTCACGGCAGGTTGCACCATGGACAACCAAATCGTGTTCGATGCCCTACGCAACACATTGCTGGCTTCTGAGATTGTGGGCGATGATGCCGCTTTTCGCGATTCTCTGGCGCAGATGCTCGACAAGCTGCCTCCCATGCAAGTCGGGCGGCACGGCCAGTTGCAAGAATGGCTTCAGGATGTGGATGACCCGAAGGATGAGCATCGCCATATTTCCCATCTTTACGGCCTTTATCCCAGTAATCAGGTTTCTCCGTTCTTGCACCCCGAACTTTTCGGGCTGCCCGTACCACATTGGAACAGCGTGGAGACAAGGCTACCGGGTGGAGCATCGGTTGGAAAATCAACTTCTGGGCACGCATGTTGGACGGTAATCATGCCTATCGTTTGATAAGCAACATGCTTCAGTTGCTGCCCAGTGATGCCGTAGCGAATGAATATCCCGAAGGGCGCACCTATCCCAATATGTTCGATGCCCATCCACCTTTCCAAATCGACGGAAACTTCGGAGCGGCTGCCGGCATTGCCGAAATGCTGTTGCAAAAGCACGACGGGGCGGTGCATCTGTTACCGGCCTTGCCCGATGTGTGGAAAGAAGGCAGCGTGAAAGGTTTGCGGGCACGTGGAGGTTACGAAGTGGATATGGAGTGGGCGGATGGCCGTCTGTCTGAGGCTACCGTACGTTCCACCGTGGGCGGCACGCTTCGCCTGCGTTCCTATGTGCCTTTGAAGGGTAAGGGTTTGCGGAAGGCATCAGGCGCATGTCCTAACGAAATGTTGGCACCGGCCGACATCAAAGAACCCTTGTTCTCTTCCGAGTTGAAAGACCGTCCGCAAGTGTCCGTGCCCGAAGTGTATGAATATGATGTGCAGACCCGGCCCGGAAAAACTTATAAATTCCGTGCCGGATAAGGTACGGAATGGATGTTTGTTTGTAAAAGGTTTGTCTGTGCCGGATGAGTGTCCTGAGATTGATTTTTCATTCGCCTGAGATTGAAAAATCGTTCTCAGCCGAATGATAAATCAATCTCAGGAGAATGAAATGCAGTTTGGCGAACTTTTTCAAATGCTTGGCTATGAGGAACTTATTTTTTTATGAGGCGAAACCTTTATGTACTTTTATATTCATATAATAAAGTGTAGGGATGAAAAAAGCAATATGGATAGGGTGGTGTTGGCTTTGTGGGGTCGTTTGGGAGTGCAGGCCATGAATACGGATGGCCGGGAGGTGGTGAATCTGAACCGTGAATGGACATACCAACGGGGCGACCATCCGGGGGCGGAACGGACTGATTATGACGATTCGGCATGGGAGCATATCGGACTGCCTCATTCGTTTAGCATACCTTATTTCATGTGGAAGGATTTCTATACCGGTTACGGTTGGTATCGTAGGACCGTGGTGTTGGATAAAGAGACTTGAGACGAGAGATCTTTTAGAGTTCGATGGCGTATTCCAAGTGGCGGAAGTCTATATGAACGGTCGTTTGGCCGGCACGCACGAAGGAGGTTACACCGGTTTCAATGTACGCCTCACGCCCTACGTGAAAGAGGGAAAGAACAACATTGCCGTAAGGGTAAACAATCTGTGGCGGGGCGACGTGGCTCCGCGCGGCGGCGAACATGTGTTCAGTGGAGGCATCTACCGCAACGTGCGTTTGGTGAAGAAGCCCTCCGTGCATATTGATTGGTATGGTACGTTTGTGACGACACCTACCTTGGCCGCGCATAAGGGACGTTCGTCATCGGTACGTGTACAGACCGATGTGCGCAATATGGCGGACGAGGGAGGACCATACGAATTGAGAGTACAGGTATTGGATGAGAACCGGCGCGTCGTGGCTGAACGAAAGGCCCTCCGGCGCGTGGAAGCGCAAAGTCTGGCGCACTTCGACCTGACGACCGATGAAATAGAGGGCGTGGCTTTGTGGCATCCGTCGCATCCTCATCTGTATTCGGTGGTGTGTAGCCTGTACAAAGGGCGTAAATTGGTGGATAGTGAAGAAGTGACGTTCGGTTTCCGTTGGTTTGAGTGGACGGCCGACAAAGGTTTCTTCTTGAACGGGAAGCATTTCTTTTTCCGGGGGCGAATGTACATCAGGATCATGCTGGATGGGGAGACGCTGTCACTGAGGAAGCCATGCGCCGCGACGTACGGATGATGAAGGAAGTCGGTTTTGACATGATTCGCGGTAGCCATTATCCCCATGCTCCGGCTTTCTCGGACGCTTGTGACCGTGAGGGCATGCTCTTTTGGTCTGAAGTCTCGTTTTGGGGTACGGCCGGTCCGAAAGTGGATGGCGGTTGGACGGCCAGTGCTTATCCCGTGAAGGAACAAGACATCGAGGGATTTGAGCGGAATGTGCTCAGGCAGTTGGAAGAGATGATACGCATTCACCGCAATCACCCTTCTGTGTTCGTATGGAGCATGTGTAACGAACCTTTCTTTACCGACGGGAAGACCATTCCGGGAGTTAAGTCGCTCTTGAAAAAGATGGTAGACACTGCGCATCGGCTTGACCCTACACGCAAGGCCGCCGTGGGAGGGGCCCAACGGCCGTTGGGAAAAGACCGTATAGACGGGATTGGGGATGTGGCCGGATATAATGGTGACGGAGCGAACATCGCAGACTTCCAACAGCCCGGCATTCCCAGCGTGGTGACGGAGTACGGTAGTACGACCGCCGGGCGGCCCGGTAAATATATGGCCGGTTGGGGCGATTTGGGCCGGGACGAAGGTTGGAAAGGCCGTGAGTGGAGAAGCGGACAGGCGATTTGGTGCGGGTTCGACCATGGTAGTATTTTCGGAGAAAACATGGCGCGGATGGGTATCGTGGATTATTTTCGCCTTCCCAAGCGTGCATGGTATTGGTATCGCAATGAATATGGACATGAGGCGCCTCCTGCGTGGCCGCAAGAAGGAGTACCCGCACGTCTCCGTCTGGAAGCTTCGAAACAACAGGCATTTTGGCCGATGGTACGGATGATGTGCAATTAGTGGTTACGGTGTTGGACCGAGACGGGCGTGAGTTAAGTAATAGTCCGGATGTCACACTTTCCGTGCTTTCGGGGCCGGGAGAGTTCCCGACGGGGCGTTCCATCACTTTTTCTGCCGATAGCGACATACGGATTGCAGACGGTAAGGCAGCCATGGCCTTGCGGGCCTATTATGCCGGACATACGGTAGTGGAGGCATCCTTGTCCGGATTGGAATCCGGGCGTGTGCAACTGGAATTTACAGGTGCGCCGGAGTATGAAGAAGGCAAGTCCGTCCAGGTTCTTTCGCGCCCGTATGTACGCTTTGCTACCCATCGTGTGAAGCCTGAACTACAGACTTACGGCCCGAATAGTCCTACTTTTGCCAGTACTTCGGCCGAAGGGTATTCTCCGGGTAGGGCTACCGATGGAAATAATTCCACTTATTGGAAACCGAAAGAAAGCGATGCGGCTCCTTATTTGACATTAGACGTAGAGCGTACGTTGGATTTGTATGGCGTGAGCGTCCTTTTTTGCAGAGCATTATGTCGGGACGTTCAAAGTGGAGTTGTCGGCAGATCAAGTGAATTGGGAAATCATGCCGTCGGTCGGGGAATGGGAAGATGCTTGGTGGAAATCGGCTTGGAAAAGACCGGTGAAGGCTCGTTTTATCCGTTTTCTTTTCCAGACGGTCCGCAAAGAAAATGTCCGGCTTTAGCTGAAGTGGAAGTGCAAGGAATATTACCGACTTTTTGAAATATTTCCGAAAAGTCGTATATTCGTGCGTGAAAAGCTATATTCTTATAAATTAACGCTGTAAAATCCAATATTAATAGGAAGTATATATGAATGTATTAAGATCATTATGTTCGGCATCGCTGTTGCTTGTATGGGTCTCGGCGAATGCCCGGATTCCGGTGAAAGTGGAGACTTTCCCGTTGAACGACGTTAGATTGACGCAAAAGTCCGTTCAAGCATGCGGAGGATTTGGACGTCCGTTATTTACTCGGGTTGGATCCCGACCGTCTTTTGGCGCCTTATTTGAAAGGTGCAGGATTAGAACCGAAGGCTGATAATTATACCAACTGGGAAAATACGGGTCTGGACGGTCATATCGGGGGACATTACGTTTCGGCGCTTTCCTATATGTATGCCGCCACCGGAGACGAAGAAATCAAACAGAGGTTGGACTACATGTTGTCCGAATTGAAACGTGCCCAAGACGCTGCCGGTGACGGTTACTTGTGTGGCGCACCGAACGGACGTAAAATATGGGAAGCTGTGTCTAAAGGGGACATCCAAGCTTCCTCTTTCGGACTGAATGGAGGATGGGCCGTTGTACAATATCCATAAGACTTATGCCGGTTTGCGGGATGCTTACCTTTTGGCGGGAAGTAAGGAGGCGCGTGACATGTTGGTAAAGTTGACCGACTGGATGATGAATATGACGAAAGACTTGAGCGACGAACAGATACAGGACATGTTGCGCAGCGAGCACGGGGATTGAACGAAGTGTTTGCCGATGTGGCCGACCTGACGGAAAGGACAACTATTTGCAACTGGCCCACCGTTTTTCACACCGTGAGATTCTCGACCCTTTGTTGAAGCACGAAGACCGACTGACAGGCAAACATGCCAATACTCAAATCCCGAAAGTCATCGGCTATAAGCGCATAGCGGATTTGGAAGGAGACCGGGCTTGGGATGATGCGGCACGTTTCTTTTGGGAAACGGTGGTGGAGCGGCGCAGCATCTCTATCGGTGGAAACAGTGTGCGTGAGCATTTCATCCTTCGGAGGATTTCTCCAGTATGCTGACGAGCGAACAGGGGCCGGAGACCTGTAATACTTATAATATGCTGCGGCTGACCAAAATGTTGTACCAGACCAGCGCGGACGTACATTATATGGACTATTACGAACGGGCGTTGTACAATCACATTTTGTCTACCATAAATCCGGTGCAGGGAGGTTTCGTATATTTTACGCCGATGCGTTCGGGGCATTATCGGGTATATTCCCAACCGCAGACGAGTTTCTGGTGCTGTGTGGGCTCCGGAATGGAAAACCATGCCAAATACGGAGAGATGATTTACGGTCACAGCGAGGATGAACTGTATGTCAACCTGTTTATTCCTTCGGTGTTGCAGTGGGGGAAGGTACGCGTGGAGCAATTCACGGGTTTCCTTATGAAGAGGCTACCACCCTTCGCCTGTCGTGCGGCAGGGCGAAAGAGTTCACGGTGAAGTTCCGTGTGCCGGAGTGGACGGACGTTTCCCAGATGGAACTGACGGTGAACGGGACGGCTCAACCCGTGTCGGTATCCGACGGTTATGTGACGGTAAGCCGCAAATGGGCCGATGGAGACGAAGTGCGGCTGACGTTGCCGATGTCTTTGCGTGTGGCCGCTCTGCCCGATGGTTCGGATAACTATTCTTTTATGTACGGCCCAATAGTGTTGGCTTCGCGCATGGGGAAACAGGAGCAGGTAGGTCTGTTTGCTGATGATAGCCGTGGAGGACATGTGGCTTCCGGTCCGCAGTGGCCTTTGCAGGATATGCCGGTCATTGTAGGTGACAAAGACGACCTTTTATCCCATATCGAGAAGGTGGAAGGAAAGCCGTTGGAGTTCAAACTTCGTGGGGTGTATCCCGAACGTTATGAAGGAATGACGTTAGAGCCGTTCAATTGCCTGTATGAATGCCGTTACATGGTGTATTGGCCGGTGATTTCTCCCGATAAGCTGAAAGCCCAGCAGGAGGCTTTGGCTCGTTCGGAACGGGAGAAGAACGAACTGGAGGCTGCTACTGCGGATAAGGTTATCTGTGGGGAACAGCAGCCGGAGAGCGATCATTTCATCAGGTCGGAGCAGTCACGTAACGGAAGCCACAACGACCGCCATTGGCGTGACGCTACCGGAAAGGGTTGGTTCTCGTACCGCATGAAAACGAATGGACGTGATGTGTCCCGTTTGCGTGTGGGTACGAGGGGGTATGGCTGATACGGACGCTTTGGTTATGGTAGAAGAACGTACGGTCGGTATGCTAAGTCCGGTGGATGGACGAGGGATGAAAACGGCGTATTTCGATTTGCCGGACGAGATAGACGGGAAGGACGTTCTGACCGTCAAAATCACTCCTTCGGAGAAGAAAGCCACTCCTCGCGTGTATGAGGTAAGGCTGATGACGGCAAAGAAGTAGACGTGGCAGGACACGACTTTTCAGCGGAAACGCGATAAATAAAAAACAGCAGGCGGGTGTGACCGTCTGCTGTTTTTTGTGAGCCGGGTAACATCCGGCTTAGGGTTTCCCTGCAAAAACAATCCTTTTTCTCTTAAACAATCCTACCACCTAAGAACCAATCATTAACCTAATTTCCAATTATGAAACTCCTGAATATCCTGATACCTTCACACAAAGCTACCTGAAAAACCAACATTAACCTAATCATTATATTATGAAACCTATTTCCACTTTTATGATTGTCTCTATGGCAAAGTTAGGATATTCTTTCTTTTTCGTTTTTGAATATGTAGCGGATATTTTATATTATGAAACCTTACGGCATTTTTTTGCAAATGAAACATGAGCAAACAAATGTGTTACACGACGTAAAATCAGTAGGCATAGAAGGTGTATCTTTGAATCATTAAAAACAGGCTACGATAAGCGATATGGTTTTAACATTATAGTGCAATGGATATTTTAGTTGAAAAAAAATGGCCGATATGAGCCGAAGCCTATTGTTTTAGACAGAAGAACAGAAGGACAGAAGAAAGTTACGACAACAAAATTTGTTCTTTTTGCTCTTTTGTCTAAAAAGTGAGTCGGTGCTTTTGTTCCTCGCCGGTTTGGTAGGAGGCGGCGAAGGATGGGCGGCGGTCAGGCTGCCTAAATTGGTAGGCGACGGATGGTGCTTCAACGGGAAACCGAGTTGAAAATTTGGGGGTGGGCGGATCCTGGTGAGAAAGTCACGGTGCGTTTCCGAGATACACCTTATTATACAGAAGCCGACGGGACGGGGAAATGGCACGTCATGTTGCCTCCGCAACAGCCCGGAGGACCGTTTCTGATGGAAGTGAATGAAAAGGTGATACGCGACGTACTCGTGGGGAGATGTCTATCTCTGCGGAGGGCAGTCGAATCAGGAGACACCTATCGAACGTCTGGTGGAGAAGTTTCCGGAGATACCGGTGTCGAATAATCATATGATACGTCACTATAAAGTGCCTTCGCAGGATGTGACGGATGGTGTAAGGGAAGAAATTGCCGGAGATGCCGTGTGGCATTCGGCTACTGCATCCGAAGTCATGAACTGGACTTCACTGGCTTATTTTTTCGCCACGGAAGGTGGAACCGCTACCATGTGCCCGTGGGCATGTTGGGGCAAGCAAGGGAGGTACGGATATCGAGTCGTGGATCAGTCAGAGCGTCTGAAAGATTTTCCGCGTCTCTTGGTGGACGAAGAGGCTGTGCGCAAAGTGAAGGAATCCCGTCAGGATAAAGGTTCCGGCAGATGGAATCAAAAGATTTCGATGATTCGGATTGGGCTGAGACGGAAGTGCCGGGTACGTGGGATGAGCGCGCGGTATCCGGACGAAAGGTTCCGTATGGTACCGCAAGACTTTCGATTTGCCTTCTTCCATGGTGGGGCGGCACGCACGGATTTATATGGGACGTATGGCCGACGGTGATTCTGTGTTCGTGAATGGGCGTTTGGTGGGCACCACCTCATATTTCGGTCCTCCACGCAAATATGACATCCCGGCCGGTGTGTTGGTGCAGGGCAAGAATAACGTGACGCTGAAACTTACGGCGATGAACGGCCATGGGGAAATCGTGCCGGACAAGCCCTACGTGATAAAGGAGATGAGGACTCCGTGTCGCTCTGCGGTACTTGGAAGTATAAAACAGGCTTCGACCGGACCGGTGTGGAAGAATACGTTGAACGTCTTCGGCAGCAAAAATGGTGGGCTCAGGACTGTATAACGGTATGATTTATCCCATCCGGGACTGGAAAGTGCGGGAGCCATTTGGTACCAAGGCGAGAACAATGCCGGACGGGCAGGGGAATACGCGCCGTTGCTGAAATCCCTGATAGCGGATTGGCGCGAATCATGGCAGATGCCGGACATGCCTTTTCTCTTGGTGCAGTTGCCCAATTATGAAGAGGTACGACCGTCCTACGGATAGCGGTTGGGCGCGTTTGCGGGAGGCGCAATTACAAGCGGCTTCGGAGGTTTCCCATACGGCTTTGGCCGTAACCTACGATGTGGGTGAATGGAACGACATTCATCCGTTGGATAAGAAAAGTGTGGCGCAACGGTTGTTTCTCGGGGCGCGCAAATTGATTTACGGGGAGAAAGTGGTCTGTTCCGGTCCTATATATAAAGGTATGGAGGTGGATGGCGACCGTGTCGTAATCTCTTTTTACTGAGGTGGGGCGCGGACTGGCAAGCCGTGGAGGCGGCTTGAAACACTTTGCCGTGGCCGGTGAAGACCGGAAGTTCGTATGGGCGGATGCCGTGATTAGAGGAAACAAAGGTCATAGTGAGCAGTAAGGACGTGAAGCACCCTGTAGCCGTGCGGTATGCGTGGAGCGACAATCCTTCGGATGCCAATTTGTGCAATAAAGACGGGTTGTTGGCTGCTCCTTTCCGTACGGATAATTGGTGATATAGAATTATTTAAATAGATTTGTATATGAAAAAATGTTTTTGGAGTGCAAACAGGCATGGCTTTCGGCTATGGCGTTTGTGGTAATGTTCGTGGTAAGTATGGAGGTGTTGGCCGATGTCCCGTTGAGACGTCCCATATCGCCGGAGCGTCCCATGTTGCTTGTGCATATTGACACGTGGAACTATCCGGATCCTGAGCGCATCATTGAAATGGTGCCCGAAGACATCCTTCCGTACGTGGTGTTCAACATTTCATTGTCGGCTTCCGACAATGTGTGCGGATGGTTATGCCGTGGCAGGCTCTTGGCTGAAGGCTTGTGCACAAAAAGCGTGCGTGGGCTATCGTGCAATGTGCCAGCGGTGGTCACAGCCGTTTTTCCGATCATGACCTTTCGGTGTATGAGGATTATTTCCGCAAATATCCGAACTTCCTCGGTTGGAACTTTGCAGAGCAGTTCTGGGGATTCGGCGAGGAGGGTACGCCTTCCTTTTTGGAGCGCCTTTCGTTGTTCGGCGACATTTTGAAGATATGCCACCGTTATGGAGGTTATCTTGTGGTAAGCTTTACCCAGGCATATTATTCGTCCGACATGATGCCCATAGCTTATATGAAGCGAAACCCTGAAGTGAACCGCCTGTTGACGGAACATCCCGAGCACTTCATCTGTTGCGAGAAGTACACGATGCAGAATGGTTTCTTCGACATCGAGAGTAATTGCCTCGGGGCTTATCTGGGTGGCTATGCCGGGAATTATGGCATCCGCTTCGATGATTGCGGATGGTCGCCGAGCGACGGGAATGATGCCACGGAAAACGACGGCGATGTCTATCCTTTCGTGAAAGCAGCCGGTGCGGTTCCTATCATGGAACACGTTATGCTGACGGGGCAGACGGTGATAGACGGACCGGAATTGATATGGACGGATGTGTCGCGTGAAGTCGGTACTTCTGTGACTCCCGACGGATACACTCGCCGTAATTGGGATTGGTTTCCGCAATATGTCAACATTCAGATGGATGAATTCCGTAAGGTGTTGGATGGAACGGTGCGTAACCTCAGCCGTGAAGAGGTTATCGACCGTACCAAGATTTGTTTGCAGAATGATATAAACGACGGACTTTTGACAGCTATTTGACACCGGCCACTTTGTTTGACGGGCTTTACCGTCCGGATTGCGACCGTGACCGTGCAGATGGAGTTTATAATAATTCGTGGTTGGAAAACAAATGGTGGATGAAGGTTTCCGGACGCTATCCTACGATCCCGCAAGTTTATGATTTGCTGGATGATACGGATAAAAAACTTCAGGTCGTGAAAGTTTCGGAATACAATACCCGTTGGCCGAATGAGGCTGCCAAAGTAGCTGAACTCAATGAGTTGTTCCCGCAGGAATACACAGGTGATATTTATGCCGCCCATGCCGAGAACACATGGATGACGTACAATCCGTACCAATATGAAGACAAAATAACCAATGGTGTGCGTACGCGTTATACTTCTGCGCGCCGTGCTTCCGGGGTCATACCTTTCTTATATAATACGGCGGACAGTATTTCGTTGGACTTTTCTCCGTATGCCATGGCTGTAATGAAGGAATATCCGGACAGCGTGATGCTTTATATGAGCAATTATCGTTTGTCCGATGACAACAACCTGACAGAAGCTGAAAACGTTGAAGACACGGTGCGCATCTACGGTATCGTGGAAGAACCTGTGGTGACTTGGTTCGACCGTGCAGCCCATCGGGCCAGCGAAATAAAACAGATATGGAAGGATGGGGTGCTGACCTTGGTGGTGGCTCACAACGGGCCGGTGGAAATCACGGTTAAAGGCAAAGGTGAAGCCACCGACCGCCAGACGGAGTGGACGAAGGCTCGGATAGAAGTACCTGAGATTCCTTCCGTTTACACCGGGACTTTGCAATATGAAGCTGAGTTTTTTGACTACAAGGATATCGGGGCATGCCGTACTAACGGTTATTATAACGGCCGTCCTGGTTACCAAGGTCAGGGATACGTGGAGATGGGAACAAGCCGTTCGGCCTCCATTCGTGATACCGTGACTGTGCTGCGGAAGGGAACCTATGCCATCACTGTCCGTTACCTGCTGCCGAGCGGCAGCTTGCGCTTGCAGATGAACGTGAACGGCAAACGGCAGTTCCTGAATTTGCGTTCTACGGGTGATGCTTGGGCCGAAACGTCCGTAGAGACGGAATTGAATGCCGGGACAAACGAAGTGGAATTGAAATTTGCGACGGCAGCTGCGAACGTGCTGATAGACTGCATTAAAATAGACCGTGGCAATGCCTACGTCTATGACTTTGAAGATGACGAGGCCGGCACTTCGGCTACGGAGCCTGCTGCGTCCATGTTGACTCTGGCAGGAGGTGAAGCCGGTGTGGTGACTCAGGAAGGAAACCAAGCTCTGCATGCTTATGCCGCCGGTTCTGACGGAATGGGGCAGGCTATATTGGACTTGTTCCCTCGTGATGCGGTGGATTACAGCGTGTCTTGGCATCAGTTGGAAGGCGATGCGGGCATGTTGCTTCGCGGTGGTTACTTGTTCCGTACGCAAGGAGACAAGGTTTCTGTAGCTATGATGGAAAAAGACGAGAATGGTATTCTGAAACTCGGAAGGACGTTGGGTGAAGGTGATAAGGCCGATGGAATGGCCTATTTCCGTGCAACTCTGCATGGTACAAAATTGTACTTTGACGGTTCTACGGACGGCAAACAGTGGCAGAATATGATTTCTGTCGAAGATGCCACTTTCGCATCCGGTGAAACGCGCCTTTGTTGGGAAGCATCTATGACGGTGGACGATATAAGGTTTTATAATACCGGGCTTATGGTGTCCCAGACCGATATGGAAGACATCAACATGACTTATGGGGGACAAATGCGGTCATCCGCAGTTTGGATATCAGCGGAACGGATTTGTTGGAGGACGTGAGCCTCTCCATGGCAGGCCGGGCTTTTGAACTTTCACTCGATTCCTTGGGTGAATATACCGATGCATTGGTCATTGGGGCTGAACGTTTGGCAGACGTGAACGGTACGGTGCGCGTATTCGTCCGTTTGAAGCCGGAGATGGCTGTCGATGACTATGAGGATGCGATTACCATCGCTACATCTTATTTGATGTACGTACGGTGAACCTGAAAGGAAGTGTGACACCGGGAACGTATTCCACTTTCTATGATTTCGAGGACGATGCTGTCTCTTCCGGAGCTTCCAACCCGCCGGCCGAAGGGATTACCCGTGGCACTGGTAACCTTTGTACTGCGGGCGTGTCGAAATATACGGATACAGAAAGCCGGGCAAGCAAGATGTTGCGGGCGTATTCCGCACCGAGTGCCAACGGTACAGGTGTCTTGAATTTGGATAAGTTTACGCGAAAGAGCACGGATTACAGTGTGATGTGGCGTCAAATCTTGACTTCATCAGGCGATTACAAGAACGGGGTTATTCTCCGTGGTGATACGCTCACGATAGGGAACGCCAGTCAAGGTTATACTCCGGGTATCATGGCTGGTTATTATATGAATGTGTATAATCACGGTACGGTTACCGATTTCCGCATTTACAAGTCCACGGCTTCCAAACAATTAAACATGTTCAACAGCGCGAGCGTATCTTTACAGGCTATTTCGGGGAAAAGCATCTGGTATCGGGCTTCTGTTTCGGGAGCTTCCAAGGTTACCTTGAAAATAGAGTACTCCACCGATGGAGAGAATTGGAAACTCGGAACTTCTACCACCGACGAAGGGGAGAATTTCTGCAAGGAGCCACGCAGTTCGTATGGGGCTTGGCTGCTTTACGAATAATTTCCTCATCGACGACATTGCTTTCGAGGGAATCACGTACGATGAGGGAGTGGCCGATGGGATCCTGTCAGTGGATAGCCCGGCTACTGTGAAATATGAAGAGTATTTCGACGTGGCCGGACGCAGAATTCGTCCAGGCGACGTGTCGAAGGGTGTCATCATCCGTCGCAGCCACTTGACAGACAGACGGAACGGTGAAAGTAGAGAAAATACTGAAAAAATAAATCCGACGGGAAAGGGAAGGGACGACTGTGGATGTCGTTCTGTCTCTTTCCCCTTAAACGAAAAAAACAAAATAGAAGAAATGGAAAAATGAAGATGATTTTAAAAGTGGGGGAGTGGCTACCTGCTTGTTTGCAGCGGCTTTTCTTCCGTCACGTGCGGACTGACGGCGGCGGAGCAGCCGCAACAGGCGGAGTACGTGTTCCATGGTGCCGGAAATCCTTATCTCCCCTTGTGGGAACACTTGCCGGACGGCGAGCCGCGTGTGTTTGAAGATCCGGACAACCCCGGGAAATACCGTGCTTACATCATCGGTTCCCACGATTTGCGGATGACGAGCTATTGCGGGCCTGATATCCGGATGTGGTCGGCACCCGTAGAGGATTTGTCGAGTTGGCGCGATGAAGGCCCTATCTTCACTTATCCCATCGAAGGACAGTGGGACGTGATGTATGCGCCCGATTTGGTGGAAGTACGCCGCCGGGACGGACGAAAGAATATTATTTGTATCCGCATAGCCGTGGGAGGAACCGTGAAGCGATGGTAGCCAAAGGGAGTCGTCCCGACGGGCCTTTTACGCCCGTGAATCTGAATGCCGATGGCACGAAAAACCCTGCCGGGCAGCATCTTGGGTTTCGACCCTCGATTTATGTGGAGCAGATTACCGACAAGAACGATCCAGATTACGATATTGGTTTCAGGGCGTACGGTTACTGGGGTTTCCAGCGTTCGTCTGCGGCCCAACTCGATCCTAATACGATGTATTCCGTCCGTCCGGGCACGGAACTGATACCGTATTTCATGCCGGCCGGGACACCGCAGGGGGCATCCGTGATCCGGAAGGTACTGAGTATCCGTGCCTCTTTGAAGGACAGGATCCCAAAGCGTTCAACTTCTTCGAGGCTTCTTCCATCCGCAAGGTGGGGAACAAGTATGTGACGATTTACAGCGGTTATTCAGGCCCGGATTATGGATTGGGAAACTCTAATTTACTTTTGCGTTATGCTTACGCCGATACCCCCGTTAGGGCCTTGGAAAAGCGGCGGAGTGCTGGTCGATTCCCGTGCTCCGGTGCTGAACGAAGACGGTTCACGTTTGCAGACCACCAATGCCGGGCACAATACGCATGGGAGTATTGAGCAAATTAACGGACAATGGTACGTGTTCTACCACCGTCCGCCGCGTGGATTCGGTTTTGCGCGTCAGGCCATGGTAGCCCCCATTCAGGTGGAATGGGATGAGAAGCCGGTAGCCAAGGGAGGCAAAGTCTCCATCCGGGCTTACGACCCGTATGCCAAGAACCATGTGTGGACGGCCAAGGACAAACAAGGTAACGAATACAAAGGGGCGGAAGTCACGTCGGAAGGTTTCCACATTTTCGGGCTTGACCCTTACCAATACTATTCTGCCGGTATCGCCTGTTACTTGTCGGATATACGTCTTCAGCAAGATGCTTGGGACATTTGGGACAACCATGCCCCGATTGTCGGTGTGAAAAACGGAAATGTCATCGGATATAAATATTTTGGTTTCGGAGGTTTGAAAAAAGGACCAGTTGGGTTTGAAAGCCTTTGAGGGGACGAAGAAAGGAAACCAGACGGCTTTCAATCTTTTTCCTGACCCCAAGAACGTCCAAAGCTTTCAAAGTAAACGTATGGATGGATGGTCCTTGGGACAACGCTACGTGGAAAGGCAAGAAGATAGGAGAAATCCAGGTACTAGCCGGTTCGGCGCAGGAAGTCACACAGTTTACTGTGGATGTCTCGGCCCATGTGGACGGACTGGGTCGGAAGCATGCTATTTATTTGGTGGCAGAAGGAGGTAGTGAGAGGAACTTTTCGACTTGACAGGGGTTGGGATTCAGTTCGGTCGGGAAGAAGATAGCCCGTCCGGTCGTACCTTCTGTCAGCATATCGGTGGACGGAAGGCTATTGAATTGCCTAAGACTCCGGTACGTTCCACCAATGCCAATGGCATAACCGGCTACGGACGACGTGAAGTGGTATACGTGCTTCCTTCCGAGACTGCCCGTTTGCCTAAAGGTGTCGGCATCTTCCGATAATAAGGACGTGAAAGTGGAAGTCAAGCAGGCTCGTCCGGATGCAGAGACAGCCGTGGTGACGTTCGACTATCAGGGGATGGTCAAGACCTATAACGTGGTATTCTCCCGTTTTTGTGGTAATGGGGAATAAATAAGGTGTTTGCTTCCGGATACCGTTTCCGGTTTTTAAGTGCAAAAATAACGGGTGCGTTAGCGGGCACCCGTTATTTTTGCATCTGCATTCCTTTTTTAATGTTCGGAGAGTTTCTTGTCGGTTTTCACGCTTCCGTCACTGTAATACGTCTTACGGATATACATGCCTGTGGCGGGTTGTTCTGTAAGACGCATACCGTTGGGGTGGTAATATTCATACCGTACGGGAGTTCTGTCTTCCATTTCGGTATTTGTGATGGCATCGGAACCTTTCCCGGCAAACTGCCATGTGTCGAACTTCACTTCGCCCCGTGTTTCCGTGAAAAGGAAATACACGTCATGCGACCCGGTAATAGATATGGGACAGTCGACGGATACTTCTGTGGCCTCCGGTGTGGAGAAGTCGAGGGTGGCCACGGGTTCGGCTTCTATGTCGTCCAGACGGATTTCCAACGTGCCTTCCCCTTGCAGGTTTGCCGTGAACTTTTTGATGCCCTCCGTGCCGAAACATGACACCTTTTACCATGGTCCAACCTCCGGATTGTGGGATACTGATACGGGTATTGCCCGTTTTCCCGTAGCTTTCGGCACTCACTCCGGCTGCCGTGCACAAATTTTCCGCTTGTTGGAGGATGAACGGGTCTACACGTTTGGCCGTGAGTTGCATAACGCCGGTCGGAGAAGCCGTCACGGCATTGATGCGTTGCGAGCGTTCCACTACGGTACATCTGTTCATGGCTATGCTACGGTAACCTCCGTTGATGGCCATTTGTTGTTCCAATCCTTGCGTGTGGTAAAGAAGGTAATAAGCATTACTGAATTTTTGCAGGTGTGAATGGTTGTTACCGTACGGGTAGCCGAATGTGCCGGGGTTGGCGAAGTATTCTCCTTTGTAGGTCCAACTGTCCGGGGCAAGGGGCGTGTCGGTCGTCATGTAACATATACTGCATGCCGAAGGAGCTTCAGAGATACCGCCGTATGAAGGCCAGTTCGTACGTTCGCGCCAACTGGTACAATAGGAATAGACCAGTTTTCCGCCCATCACGTTCAGTTCGTTGGCTTCGAAATGATAAGGCGCAGGAATCGGCATGATGTCACTGTCAAGCGAAATCATGTCCTTACCGAGGCGTACGATACGGGCATTGCCCGGCATGAGTTCCGTTCCTTCCGCGTTCGGGTTTCCGCCGCCGAAGGCCAACCACCCCGTACCGTCGTTGTCGATGACGACACCCGGGTCGAAAGGTGTACTGCAAAGGCCGAGTCCGGGTGTGCTGCCGGAAATGAGGTTTTTGCCGAGCGGGTCGGTCCATGGCCCCAGAGGAGAAGTGGAGGTAATGACGCCTACGCCTCCTCCGCTATTGGAGAAATATAGATAGAAATGGGTTTTCCGTCGGCTTCTTCACGGGAGACGATTGAAGGTGCCCACGAAGCGTTCAGCCATTGCCCGCAGACGGTCGTCATATCTATGGTGCCGTGGTAAGTCCAGTTGACCAAATCCTCCGTAGACATCATGACCAAGGAACGGATCTTTCCGTAAGTGTTGGAGGTCAGGCCTCCTGTCGCGTCGAATTCCTGTTGGTCGTTCGTTCCGTACACATAGAGGCGCCCTTCATATTCGACGGATGTCGGGTCGGCACAGAAACGGTAGGGGTTGAGCGGGTTCACCTCGGTTGTTTTCTTGTAGGCTTCCATGACGGTAGGTTCACTCGGTTCGGGTGTCTCTGCTTCCGTCCGGATAAATTGCAGGGTATAGAAAGCGTTTCCGAGCAGGTCGATTTCCGGTGAGGCCGTTCCACATATTGTGTGCTTACGTCTTGCACGAAGCGGTTACGCGTGGCGTTCGTCAGAGCAGCGTATACCTGCCGGCTTTCAAACGGGAGGTTTGCTTTCAACTTTACTGGTTCGGAAGAGCGGTTGAGGACGAACAGACTGAGGGTGTCGCCGTTCTCACTGACGTATGCCGAACCGTTGACCGGAGTTTTTCCTTTGTCGGAGAATGAGGATTTGATGCGCGTCATTCCGGTTGCATATCGGGCATAATGCCCTAGCACGTAGGCGAAAGTACTTAATTCGAAGCGTTGCCACCTCCTTTCCCGTCGCCGAACATGTGGTTTATCATATTGTAGTAAACGTAGGCACTGAAGCCGGCTCGCATGCAACTGTCTATCTGTTCCTGGAAATCGCAGGCACTTTCCCATGTGCCCACCTTGTCTTCATCGAATATATATTCAGTCATCCACATGGGGCGCTTCGTCAGGTTGCGCACGTAGTCCACGTAGGTCATGTCATTGACACCGTAGATATGGTTACCCCAGATGTCGATGCTGTTGCGCATGGCCGCCGATTTTACCAATTCCCGGTTGTATTTGTGGCTGTCCCATCCGAAGCATTCCGGTGCCATGACCTTGCATTCCGGGGAAAGGTGTTGGTGCAGGGCGGTTACCATGCGGGTCATTTCGTCGACGGTGTAGAGGCAGCCTTCGTATCCTTCCGGGTCGTAGTCGCTTTCGTTTTGGACGGATAGGATGTCTATGGCCGCTCCCTGGTCTTCCATGAACTGGCGGTAGCGTTCCAACCATCGGGCGTATGAGTCGATGCTGTCCGTATTGATATGGCCGTGGTTAGAGGATTCTCCCCACGTCTGTTCGGCACCGACCTTGAAACGGAAGGGAGGTGTCCACGGGCTGGCAAAAACGATGGCACCGTGTGCCTTGGCCCATTTGACAGCGTTCACGTAACTCTTCCAGTTACTTTCGTCGGGGTTGATACGGATACGCATGATGTTGTAGCCCATTCCGCCCGGTCCCCACAACCGGTCCACTTGTTCTTGGGTGTAGACGTCAGCCCATTGTCCGTTCATTCCGCAGCCTCCGAATCCGTCTATTTTTTGGTATCTCGTTTCGGAGTCGAGGTTTACGTTGGCCGTTCACGCTGTGCGCAAAGCGGTATGCATCCCGTGAGGGCCGTTGCATACAAGAGGGTAATCGTTCTTTTCATGTGTTTTTGGTTTTAAAGTTTGCAGGGTAAGTCCCATGGTTCATCTGTTTTTCTTGATGACAAGCAAAGTTACGTATTTTCAGCCTGTCGCATTTTTCGCTCCAATAGCGGATACTTTCGTACAAGTAACATCCTTTTCTTTTGTATAACATATATTTTTGCGTATGTAACATAGACCTTGAAAAAAGCTTTTTCAGGGCAAAGATTGGTAACATGCGATAAAGCCCCTTGCTTGGGATTTTCCTAACTTTGCTGCGAGAATCATGAAAAACTTGAAAACGTATGATGAAGAAGAGATTATGGAGCCGGTGGATACTGGCGTTAGCGGTGGTTTGGCCATTCATGGCCGCAGCCCACGACCGTGTGAGGGAAAAAGAGAATTTTGATTTCGATTGGAAGTTCATCCTGAATGCCGACGACCAGGCAAATGCCGGTATGCAAGTGTCGGAAACCGGATGGCAGGACGTACAGTTGCCGCACGACTGGAGCATTTCTCAGAATTTCGATCCGAAGTTGAGCGGAAGCAACGGGCATTTGCCCGGTGGCATCGGTTGGTACCGGAAGATGTTTCGGGTGGACAAAAGGACAAAGGAAGGCGTATCGCTGTGTTGTTCGACGGCATATACAGCCGTAGCGACGTGTATGTGAACGGGCAGCATTTGGGATTCCGCCCCTACGGTTTCTGTTATCAGGAGTACGATCTCACACCTTATTTAAATTATGGAGCCGAAAACGTGTTGGCTGTCCGGGTAAACAATCCGTTGGAACACGACAGCGTGGCACGTTGGTACACCGGTGCGGGAATTTACCGCCATGCCTGGTTGGTGAAAAACAGCCGAGGTGCATGTGGCTTCTTACGGGACTTACGTCACGACTCCGGTGGTGACGGCGGAACGGGCGGAGGTTCGTGTCCGTACGTCGGTGGCGAACGAGGCGGAGCGTACCAAGACTTTGTCCGTCCGCCAACAGATTACGGACGGAGAGGGGCGCACAGTCGTGCAATCCGGCAAGCAAGCCTTGCAAGTGGCTGCCGGGCAGACGGCTGACACAGAGCATACGCTCAAAATCCCCCGTCCGCAGTTGTGGGACACGGAACATCCTTATCTTTATACTTTGCATACTGCAGTATATGACGGGCGCAAACTGGTCGATACCTACGAAACGGTATTCGGCGTGCGTACGTGCGAGTTCACTCCCGACCGTGGTTTCCTGCTTAACGGGAAGCCCTTGAAGTTGAAAGGTTTCTGTTTGCACCAAGACGATGCCTCTTTGGGGACGGCACTGCCTTTGCGTTCCATGGAACGCAAATTGGAGATTGCAAGGAGTACGGAGTGAATGCCATCCGGTGCAGCCACAACCAACCGTCGCCGGAGTTTCTCGACCTTTGCGACCGCATGGGGTTTGTGGTTATCGACGAGGCGTTCGACAAGTGGAAGTCCGGCTATTATGCGCAGTATTTCGATGCGTGGTGGCAGGAGGACTTGAAGAACATGCTGGTGCGCGACCGCAACCATCCCTGTGTCGTATTATGGAGCATCGGCAATGAATTGCAGGAAGCATGGGACGGGTCAGATACGGGATGCCGACGGGCGGCTATGTTGCAGGACTTCGTGCACGGGTTCGAACCGTCGCGGCAGGTTTGCCTTGCGGCACAGAACCGCCATAACGAGAAGTTTTCCGGAGTGACCGACGTCGTGGGCTACAATTATCTGGAGGCACGTATGCTTTCCGATCATAAGAAATTTCCCGAGCGTTGCTTTTAGTGACGGAGGAGTTGCCTTATTACTGCGGGGCGGAAGGGAATATCCGTAGTTACGACACGAACAATCCCTGGAATATCATTGCCGAGAACGATTTTATCGCGGGCGGTTTCCTTTGGACCGGTACGGACTACATCGGTGAAGCCGGTTGGCCGAGCCACGGTTGGCCTGCGGGACTTTTCGACATTTGCATGGTGGAAAAGCCGCGCGCGGCTTTCCATCGGGCGATGTGGAACGACGAACCGATGGTGCGTATCGCCGTACGAGACAATGCGCTCGACATCGACCACGGGCGTGACCTTTGGCAATGGCCGAACATGGCGGCGATATGGAATTTCCCCCGCGCTTACGAGGGTTTGGTCATCGAAGTAAACACCACGACCAACTGCGAGCGTGTGGCTCTGTTCCACAACGGCAACGAGATGGGCGTACGCCGGACGGCGGATTACCCGAACCATACGATAACGTGGTGCCTGCCTTACCGGCGTGGGACGCTTGTGGCTAAAGGCATTAACGGGACGGATACGGTGGCTGTGCATGAAATACGTACGGCAGGCGATGCCGTGAGGTTGAAAGCCATAGCCGACCGTGGAAAATTGATGGCCGACGGGCAAGATTTGAGTTATATGTGCAGGTGGAGTTGGACCAAGACGGAACACTCGTGCAGCATGCAGACCGCCGGGTGAAAGCCTCCATTGAGGGCGAGGCGTTTAGTGGGATTCATCAGCAGTGACTTGCGGCGTAAGACTCCTTTCACTTCCCATGCAGACACGACGTATTTCGGGCGTGCCATGGCCATTGTGCAGTCTACCCGGAAGGTAGGGAAAATCCGTTTACGCTTCGACGTGGAAGGATGGGATGAACCTGTGTGGGTAGAGCTGACTTCGGAAGCCTTACCTAAGATTACGTATCCGACATCGAGTTTTCGGTAAAAGTGCAGGGTGGGATATAACTGGACAATTTGGATTTTCTTTACCTTTGCCTTTACGATAAACCTAAACCATTAAAAAAGACATGATGAAGAAAAGGATGTGTATGGGTATGGGCCGTGCTTTTTCGTGCGCGATGTTTCCCCAACGCCAACGGATGGACTTGCAAGGCAAATGGGCATTCAAGTTGGATGTCAGGGAAACGGGAAGAAAGGTTTTGCCACAGCACCGTTTGCTGAGGAAGTGATGCTTCCGGGTACGACAGACACGAATTTCCGGCCCACAAGGACGGACGAAACCACTTATCTCACACGGTTGCACGCTTATGTGGGGCAGGGCTTGGTATAAGAAAGTGGTGGACATACCGGAAAGTTGGAAAATAAAGTCGACACTGACTTTGGAACGCACGAAGCCCACTCGCGTGTGGGTGGACGGCAAGGAAGCCGGAAGCCGGGACGGCATTTCCGTGCGCCAAGTGTATGACCTCTGCCGTTTTCTCACGCCCGGTCGGCATGAAATAGCCGTCAGGGTGGACAATGGCGAGTCCGTGCCGCCGGAATTGCTCGGGTCTTCCCATGCCTATACGGAATCCACACAAACGAATTGGAACGGTATCATCGGCGACATTTTCCTGGAAGCGAAAGAACCGTTGCATTTGGCCGGTGTGCAGGTTTATCCGGATGCGGAGAAAAAGTCGGTTCGGCTGAAAGTGAGGCTGGCCTCGCCCGAAGACATCCGGAACCGTATGCAGTTGGAAGTGCGCGCTACGGCATGGAACACGGAGAAAGAGCATCGCGTCCGTCCGCTTGAGTTTGGTTTGGAGAAGGGGCAGGCGGAATACGACTTCGATTTCCCGTTGGGCGAAGAAGCTTTGTTGTGGAGCGAGTACGACCCTGCGCTGTACCGGTTGGAGGTCGAACTGCCCGGGTATGACCGGCTATCCGTCGATTTCGGTTTACGGGACTTCTGTGCGGAGGGAAAGCATTTCGCGATTAACGGTATGACCACTTTCCTGCGCGGAAAGCATGACGCCTGTGTGTTTCCTTTGACAGGACATACGGCCATGGATGTGGAGACGTGGCGGCATTATTTCGGGTGGCCAAATCCTATGGTATCAACCACTATCGTTTTCATTCCTGGTGTCCGCCCGAAGCCTGCTTTGAAGCCGCCGACATCGAAGGAATATATTTGCAGGCCGAACTGCCGTTCTGGGGATGGATGGGGAAGGACAACACCCGTTTGATTTCGTATCTGCGCGAAGAGGGTTTACGCATTCAGCAGGAATACGGCCATCATGCTTCTTTCGTCATGTTCGCGTTGGGCAATGAACTGTCCGGAGATTTTGAAGTCATGCAATCTTTGGTCGATACTTTTCGGCAGGCAGACCGCCGGCATTTGTATGCTTACGGTTCCAATAATTACTTGGGTTTCAAAGGGCAGCTTCCGGGTGAGGAGTATTTGGTGACGTGCCGTATCGGAGGTGAAAAGCCGCAGAGCCTCGACACGCATGTCCGTGGCTCGTTTTCATTTGCCGATGCATACGACGGAGGATATCTCAACCATACCTATCCCAATACGGTGATGGACTTTTTCCAGAGCCGTGGCGCGGGCGGATGTTCCAGTGGTGAGCCATGAGACGGGACAGTTTCAGGTATATCCCGATTATCGCGAGATGGCCAAGTACACGGGTGTCTTGTACCCTTATAATATGGAAGTCTTCAGGGACAGGTTGGCCCGTGCCGGGATGTCAGAACAGGCGGAAGATTTCTTTCTCGCTTCTGGGCGGTGGGCAGCAGAGCTTTATAAGGCCGACATCGAAATGGACTTGCGCACGGAAGGACTGGCCGGCTTCAGTTGTTGGATTTGCAGGATTATCCGGGGCAGGGTTCAGCTTATGTCGGTATCTTGGATGCTTTTATGGACAGCAAGGGACTGGTTTCGCCTGAGCGTTGGAAGGGATTCTGCAACGAAGTGGTTCCCTTGCTGCTGACGGAAAAATTCTGTTGGACGGAGGGAGAGACGTTGACTGCCCGGGTGAAGGTTGCCCATTACGCCGCACGTTCTTTGCAGGGAACCGGACTGGCATGGACGTTGAGGGACGAACAAGGACACGTTATCGGGAAGGGCATATGCCCCATAGTTTCTTCCGGACGGGGATTGCTGGAGGTCGGAGATATCCGGCAACCAATTCCTGTGACCGGCAAGGCGAGGAGGTTGAATCTGGAATTGGCCATAGAAGGTACGGACTATAAAAATACTTATCCGCTTTGGTTCTATCCCGAGGACCGGAGCACGAAAGAAAGCCATCCGGGCATCACGGTGGCCAAACGGTTGGACGGCCACGTGCTTTCGGCATTGGAAAACGGCGGGAAGGTATTATGGTTTCCCGAACGGGATTGCTATGCCTCCCAAACGGTAGGCGGGTTGTTCCAGACCGACTATTGGAATTACAGGATGTTCGAGACCATCAGCCGCAACAACCGGAAACCGGTCTCTCCAGGGACGATGGGGCTACTGATCGACCCTAGCCATCCGTTGTTCCGTTCCTTTCCTACGGATTTCCATACGAATTGGCAATGGTTCCCTATTGTGAAGCAGAGTTATCCCTTGATTCTGGACTATTTTCCGAAAGGCTACCGTCCCATCGTACAGGTTATCGACAATATCGAGCGGAACCATAAGTTGGGGCTGATATTCGAACTGGCGGTAGGGAAAGGAAATTGCTAGTGTGCATGTCGAATCTTGAGGCGGTGGACGACAAACCTGAAGTACGTCAGTTGTATCGCAGCATGTTGGATTATATGGCATCCGGTGATTTCAATCCGAAGACCGCTGTAAAGCAGCGGTGAATTGGTCCGGTTGCTCGGATGCGGCCAGAGGAAACAAAGCGGAAAGAGTTGAGAAATATATCTTTTGAATAGGAAAAGGGGAAGGCGCATCCTTCCCCTTCATCGTATCCGTTTGCATTTTCCGCTGAGCTCCTTTATCTGTAGACGGATGATTTCCGTGCGGTGGAATGACTTTTCCGCATATTTTTCCCCGGCGGCCAGATGTTCCGGTGTGTATTTCTCCATCAGCAACCGGAGGGCGTGCATCCGTTCTTCCGGTGAAAGACCTGTCCGTGCCCGGCATGTCAAAACGATGGAGGAATAGTTTGTAGAGAATTGTTCGGGTACGACATGGGTATTCCCAATCACACAGAAAGACACCTCCGGATAGAGGGCGATGCAGTCGAGCTTGCGGCCTCGTGGGGCGCAGTGGATATAGATGTTTTCTTGCCCGTCCCAAACGAAATTGAGCGGGATGCCGTAGACGCCTCCCGTGGGTGTTGTCATGGATAGTACGCCGTATTCGCCTTCGCGGAGCAGGGCGTATGCACGGTCTTCCTCCAAAAGGCGGTCCTGCCGCCTTACGTTGTCGTTGTTGTATTTCATTTCCTTTTTATTGGCTTTTATACGGATAAACGTTGGTTTGCCCCGTTTTATTTTAGAGGGAAGGTCATTTTTCATTTTCAGTCTTCCTTTTCGAGGGAAAAAGTCCGCTTTTCTTTCCGTTTTTGCAAGCGTAAGGAGCCGTGTGGGGATGTCGTTTCGGAGGATGCCGCAGAACTGAAAATCGTTTGGCTGAGAATGAAAAATCGTTTGGCTGAGAACGATTTTTCAATCGGCGCAGATTTTTTTGCGGGTCTGTTGTCCGGAACTTGGAGCTTGAAGGTGCGGAGAAAGAAAAAAGCCTGTCCGTGCCGGTAACGAAAGGCACGGACAGGCTTTTATAAAGGATTTTTATCGGAAGTTACAAGGACTTGATATCTCCGAACAGGGAAGTTGATACCGATACTGATGTTCATATTTGCATTATTCACCGGAATGAATTGCGGGTTACCTTGCAAAGAACTTGGTGGTTGCTACCCAAGAAGAGGCTGAATCCTTTTCCGTGGTAGTTGGCTATCCATCCGAAAGACGAGCCGAAAGATGAAATGGCGTAGCTGATGGAGGCATCGAAGCACTTCACTGGAGCTACGTTGGCCGAGAAACGGCCTTCCGACCAAGAATACTGACCGTTGATACGGGTGGATTCCAAAAAGCCGAATTTCAGTTTGTCATAGAACGGGAAAGTATAGAGCGCACCGATGTTCAGTGTAGCTCCCAAAGCCTTGGTGTGCTTGTCCTTGCCCTGTACTTTCATTTGAAATAAGTCTTCCAGGTCGTCCGTCAGGTTATCTATCTGGTCTTCGATGGACATGCCCGGAGCGGCTTTGTCCGAATCGAACGGAATGTCATGGAAACCGTCGAATTCCCACGGCTCCATAGCCATAGCCGATTGTACGGCATTCTTGTAGCTTATCCATCCTAAATCGAGCACAGCCATGGAAAGCTCCAAATCCTCGCGTAACTGGTAAGTCGCACCGAAGTCGAAAGCCATGCCGAAGCCTCCGATAGCATCGCCGGTTCCGATGTTGTCGAAGTCGAGTTCTTCTTCCGTTTCCTGATGTATGTTACCGTAATCGTCCGTGACGTCTTTGGTTTTGAGTTTGGTCGGTATGTCTACGATACCGGCTGTGGAAAACTCGCCATCGCCGGACACAAGCCATTTGTCGTCGGACATGACAAGCTTCATGTCGTTGATATGGAAGTCGGCATTGTAGATACCCAATAGAATTTTACTTTGGCACCGACCGTCAACTTGTCCATAATCTTGCGTGAATGTCCTAAGGCGATTTCCGCATAGCTGTTGGAGTACATGCCCATGTCTTTCAGATTGTATTCCGAATGTCCGCCTTGCATACCCACTTTGGCGAATTCGAACAGGTCTTTAGGCAAGTTTGCGCGTATACCGCTTTTTTACGGAGAGGTCGAACGTATTGAAACCGCCCCATTTGTGGAACCCGAAAGAAATGATGTTCATATCTACGTCGAGGTTCAGACGGTTACGGTTTTTCAAGCCGTCCAGGAACTCGCTGCTGCTGACGCTTCCGTTCAGGAATGTCGTGAGGTCACCGTTAGGCAGTTTGTACAGAAAGTTGGACACACCGATGTTGGACTGTAGGCCGATATTGAAATTGCCGAGTACAGGCATACCTACGTAGTTACGTTCACTGGCGAATGCCGGGTTCATCTGATGGCGGTAGGTGTATCCCTCAAGGGGAAATAGGCCGAACGCAAACTGTTCTGCGCCCACGTTGAAACAGCGGGAATGGAAGCTGCAAAGAGCAGGGCTGCTGCGATTTTATTTCTTCTTTTCATAATTTTATTCCGTTATAAAAATGAGATATTAGTTCAAGTCTACCGTTACTCCGTCTTTGATGCGGATACGGATATTGGAGAGTTTCAGTGTCATGCCTTTGTTCAGCGTGGCATTTTGGTTGACACCTTCCATGTTGGCCGTGAAGTTGACAATCAGTCCGTCGAGGTCTTTCATGTCTCCGCTTTCGCATACGATTTCCAATTGAATAGGACTTTCGGTAGCCGTTCCGCCGTTTTCGCCTGTCAGTTTCAGACCCGGGGCAATCGTGTTCTTGACCGGATTAACCGTTACGTTGGGATATACGTTGCCATTCCGGTCTATGGCTTGTGCGTTAAGCTCGAAGTTGAGTGGAATACCGTTCAAGGCATCCATTTCTACGATGGCTTTTTTGATGGTGATGTCTTCAAGGTCACCGCCCCAATCGTTGATGGTGTCTTTATATACGATGTTCAGTTCGTTTCCGAATTGCAACGGGGCATTCAGTTCGTAAATGGTGTTTACTTCATAATTGGCACCGTCGTTGCCGAGTATCACTTCCGTATCGTGTTGGAGAGCCTTGGCTTCTACGTCGGTAAGTTTGATTTCGTCCGGAATGTTACGTATCAGGTTGTACAAATTGTCACCCAATACGATATTCTTGGCACCTGCGGGAAGGTTGTTCATTGCAATGCGTGAGAGATAGTATTCCGAAGTGGCATTTCCGGAGAGAGTGATAGTCTGGTCTGTATTTTCATTGATATTGGTACCGATTTGGAAACCTTCATTGAACACTCCGTCTTTGGTCCATGTCATTCGTGCTTTTAAGTTTACATCGGTCGGACTGCCGTTTTCGAGTTTCAACTTGATGTACGGGTTTTCCAAGTCCAGATTCACGTCGTCTTTCAAAAATCAGGTATGCCTTCCACGGTAATCGGGTCTACGTTGATATCAATCTTCGGGTCTACGATTCCCGTTACGCTCTGCAACGTGATGTCGGGCACTTCCGTGTCGGTAATCAAGTTCACTTGAATATTTCCGGCCGGAACACCCAGGGGTCGTAGCCGTACCGTTGGCTATGACATTCGTTTGCAATTTGAAATGTCCCGGTTGATATATTCCTTGGCCTTCAGGGAAATTCTGTATACGCTTAAAGTGTACGGGTATTCTTAGCGTTTCTCCTTTGCGTATCTCTTGGTCGTTCTTGAATTCGATGGTCTGTGCCTCTCCGGCCTTGATGCCATAGTTTTCCGGGTCTCCTAATTCGAAAACCAATCCGTTGGGTTGGGACTGGCCTTCAAGGTCATTTCTATATTGAATCCTTTTTCAAGGTAATGACATCTACGTTTTGGCTTGTCTGGCTGAAGCTGAGCGTCAGATTGGCCGTGAAATCCACATTTGCGGATGTGAGCGACACGATATCCGTGGTTACGTCGTCTTTCGAGAAAATGAAGTCCGTGGTCACATCGTTTACTTCTGCTTCCACTTCTTCACTTGTGGCTGCCGGCGTGTTGAAGTATAGTGTTGTCGTCGTCGGATTGTTTGCCGGGGCGTTGATGTGTACGGGGTCTATTTCCACATCGGTTTCTGTGGTATCGGCTTTGTTCAGAGCGTAATTACCTTGTGCATCGGTTTTACTACGCTGTTGTCTTCCAAATCCATAATTTCTTCCAACGTGAATTCTTCCGTTCCGCTGCCCGGAATGCTGAGGTCTCCGCCCACGGTGATGGTCATGTCAATGTCCTTGGTGAGGTCATAACTGTCATCCACGCAGGATGCGAAGAAGAACGGAGATAAGGCGGTTGTCCATAATGACGCCTTGATGAGTCTTCGTTTGTTCATAATTAATAATGTTTTGAAGTTATTTCTGAATCTAAATAATATAACGTATCTTCTTGACTAAATGTTTAGCTTAACCGGCGACAAAGATATTTAAAATAAATATAATAAGAGCCTGTTTAAATTTTCCTGTTTGAAATAAAAAGAGTGCTTCTTCTTTCCTCGAAAATGATTATTTTTAGTTACCAATCTTCAAATAATTATGTATTCGACGGATTTAGAAGAAACACAGTGGCAAGATTATCAAGAAAATCTTGAACGTGCAAGAAAGGAAACGAAAATATGATTTGCGTGAAATATGGAATGCCATTTTCTATGTAGTCAAAACCGGTTGCCAATGGCGTATGCTTCCCTCAGACTTCGCTCCTTGGGAGTTGGTTTACTACTATTATCGCAAATGGTCTTCTTGGGGTGAATTTGATTTATTATTGAACAACTTACGAGAAAAGTACGTGTGAAAATGGGTCAAAAAGCAAGAAGCAAGTTTGGGTATCATGGATAGTCAAAGTGTACGTTGGGGTGATAATCGTTCTCTTAATGGCATTGACGGGAACAAAAAGTAAAAGGCGTTAAACGTCATGTGGTGGTAGATAAAAATGGATTCCTGCTTGCAGTCATGGTGACGATTGCCTGTGTGCATGACAGCAAGGCGGCTTATCTGTTGGCAAAGGTGTCTGAGGGAACTCTCTTGCAACATCAAAGTCATATTGGCAGATTCCGGATATCGTGGAGAAATAGCTGAGAAGATTAAAAATGCTTTTGGATACATTCTTGAAGTTGTCGTCAGTGGTGATAAGCTAAAAGGCTTTAGACCAATAGGTAAAAGATGGATTGTGGAAAGAACCTTTTCATGGTTTGACAATTATAGAAGGCTATGCCGAAACTATGAGCTAACTTTCGATTCGGCAGAGGAAATGGTAAAACTGGCATCCATTAGGATGTTATTAAATAAAATTTAAACAGGCTCTAAAGCTATATTTCTTGAAATATTTTAGAGGAAAAACTATTTTCACGGGAGTTTCTTTATTTTTCTCTTCTCCTGATTACTTTTCTGAGGTGTCAGGACGTGCAATCGGGCTTTTGCTTAACTTTGCAACCAAAGTATTTATTCTAATCTGTTACAAATAGTAATTATGTCTATTTCATTCTTTAGAACTCCCGGCGGGAGCGTCATCGCTACAGAGGCGGACCATCGTCTCAATGCGGAGGAAATCGAAAAATTATGTTGGCTCTACGGTGGTGCCACGGTGGAAACCGAAGACGGACTGAAAGGTTGTTTCGTAGGTCCGCGTCGTGAGATGATTACTCCGTGGAGTACGAATGCCGTTGAGATTACTCAAAACATGAGCCTCAGCGGTATTTCTCGTATAGAAGAGTATTTCCCCGTGAAAGACGAACATGCCGAGCACGACCCGATGCTGCAACGTATGTACAAAGGTTTGGACCAGAATATTTTTACGGTTGATATCCAACCGGCACCCATTGTGTATATAGAGAATCTGGAAGAATATAACGAACAGGAAGGGTTGGCACTCTCGCCCGAGGAAATCGAATACCTGCATCAGGTGGAAGGCCAATTGGGGCGTAAGCTGACGGATTCGGAGGTGTTCGGTTTTGCGCAAATCAACTCCGAGCATTGTCGTCATAAGATTTTTGGCGGCACGTTCATTATCGACGGGAAGGAAATGGAGTCTTCTTTGTTTCAGATGATTAAGAAAACGACACAGGAGAATCCGCATAAAATCATTTCGGCTTACAAGGACAATGTGGCTTTTGCACAAGGACCGGTGGTGGAACAGTTTGCACCGAAAGACCATTCCACGTCCGACTATTTTATAATCAAAGATATCGAGTCAGTGATTTCCATTAAGGCGGAGACGCACAACTTTCCGACCACGGTGGAACCTTTCAACGGGGCTTCCACGGGAACGGGCGGTGAGATACGCGACCGTATGGGTGGAGGTGTCGGTTCATGGCCGATAGCCGGGACGGCGGTCTACATGACTTCTTATCCGCGTACGGATGAGGATCGTGATTGGGAGGACATCTTGCCGGTGCGCCAATGGTTATACCAGACTCCGGAACAGATCTTAATCAAGGCTTCCAACGGTGCTTCCGATTTCGGAAACAAATTCGGGCAGCCGTTGATTACAGGCTCCGTACTGACTTTCGAGCATCAGGAGAATGGTGGAACGTTACGGTTATGACAAAGGTGATCATGCTGGCCGGAGGCGTGGGATACGGTACGAAGCGCGACTGCCTGAAAGGCACGCCGCAGAAAGGCAACAAGGTCGTAGTGGTAGGCGGCGATAACTACCGTATCGGTTTGGGCGGCGGTTCGGTCTCGTCGGTAGATACGGGACGTTATTCTTCCGGCATCGAACTGAATGCCGTGCAGCGTGCGAATCCCGAGATGCAGAAAGCGTGCCAACAATTTGGTGCGTGCATTGTGCGAAGAGGACGTGAATCCGGTGGTTTCCATTCATGACCACGGTTCAGGCCGGACATGTGAACTGTCTTTCCGAGTTGGTGGAAGAGTGCGGTGGATTGATAGATATGTCCAAATTGCCGATTGGCGACAAGACTTTGTCTTCTAAGGAAATCATAGCCAACGAATCGCAGGAACGCATGGGATTGCTGATTCAGGAAGAACATATCGAACACGTGCGTAAGATAGCCGAACGCGAGCGTGCACCGATGTATGTGGTCGGTGAAACGACCGGCGACGCGCATTTTCTTTCCAGCAGGCCGATGGCGTGCGTCCGTTCGATTTGGATGTGGCGCAGATGTTCGGTCCACAGTCCAAGACGTACATGCGCGACAATACGGTGGAACGTAAGTATGAGGACGTGACGTATGATGAAGCCAAGTTGAATGAATACGTGGCTCGTGTACTGCGTTTGGAGGCCGTGGCTTGTAAGGATTGGCTGACCAATAAAGTGGACCGTTCCGTGACGGGCAAAGTGGCACGTCAGCAATGCCAAGGTGAAATCCAGTTGCCGTTGAGCGACTGCGGTGTCGTGGCTTTGGATTACCGTGGCAAGGCCGGTATCGCTACCGCTATCGGGCATGCGCCAGGCCGGTTTGGCGATGAGACCCGGCCGCAGGTTCCGTGCTTTCGGTGGCCGAATCGTTGACCAATATCGTATGGGCACCGTTGGCCGAGGGGCTTGGACAGCGTGTCTCTCTCTGCCAACTGGATGTGGCCGTGCCGTCTCAGGAAGGCGAAGATGCCCGTTTGTACAAGGTGTACAGGCTTTGTCCGATTTCTGTTGTGCTTTGGGAAATCAACGTGCCTACCGGAAAGATTCCTTGTCCATGAGCCAACAGAAATATCCCGGCGGCGAAAATCATCTCTCCGGGTACGGTCATCGTGAGTGCCGGTGGTGAGGTAAGCGACATCAAAAAATGGTTTCGCCGGTGATGGTCAAGTAAGGAAAAGACACGTTTATCATATTGATTTCAGTTTCGATGACTTGCGTTTGGGTGGTTCGGCTTTTGCCCAATCTTTAAACTAAGGTGGGTTCTGACGTGCCGATCTCAAGAATCCTGAATATTTCCGTGATGCTTTCGATGCCGTGCAGACGTTGGTAAACAAAGGGTTGGTTCTCGCCGGTCATGACATTTCGGCCGGTGGTATGATCACGGCATTGCTCGAAATGTGTTTCGCGAATATGGAAGGCGGTATGGAAATCTCTTTGGACAAATTCGGCCGCCATGACATCGTGAAGATTCTCTTGGCTGAGAATCCGGGTGTGGTGGTGCAAATTGCCGACAAACATAAGGCGGAGTTCAAGAAAAGTTCATGGACGATGCCGGGTAGGTTGGGCTATCTCAAGTTGGGACATCCTACGGACGAACGCCCTCATCAAGTGATCAAAGGACGGGTGCGGAGTACCAGTTCGGCATAGATTATCTGCGTGACGTATGGTATAGCATCTTCCTACTTGCTCGACCGGAAGCAGATGAACGGACGCGCCAAGGCACGCTTCGAGAACTATAAGATGCAGCCGCTCGAAATGGTGTTTAATAAGGATTTCACGGGTAAGTTGTCTTCAGTACGGGTTGAACCCCGACCGTCGTACCCGTTGGGCATCAAGGCCGCCATTATCCGTGAAAAGGGAACGAACGGTGAGCGCGAAATGGCTTATTCGCTCTATTTGGCGGGATTCGACGTGAAGGATGTCATGATGACCGACCTGATAAGCGGACGGGAGACGTTGGAAGATATTAATATGATTGTCTTCTGCGGCGGGTTCTCCAATTCGGATGTGTTGGGTTCTGCCAAAGGCTGGGCCGGTGGTTTCTTGTACAATCCGAAGGCCAAGGCGGCACTCGACAATTTCTATGCCCGTGAAGACACGCTGTCTTTGGGTATTTGCAACGGTTGCCAGTTGATGGTGGAACTGGATTTGATTAATCCGGAATTTACGAAGAAGGCGCACATGTTGCACAACGACTCTCATAAGTTTGAATCGGAGTTCGTAGGACTGACCATCCCGATGAACCGGAGTGTGATGTTCGGTTCGCTGAGCGGCAACAAGCTGGGCATCTGGGTGGCTCACGGAGAAGGCAAGTTCTCCTTGCCTTATCCGGAGGACAAATATAACGTGATAGCGAAGTACACCTACGACGAATACCCCGGAAATCCGAACGGGTCGGACTATAGTGTGGCCGGTATATGCAGTGCCGACGGACGCCATCTGGCAATGATGCCTCACCTTGAGCGCGCCATCTTCCCGTGGCAGAACGCATGGTATCCGGCCGACCGCCGTACGGATGAGATCACGCCTTGGATGGAAGCTTTTTGTCAATGCCCGTAAGTGGGTGGAGGCTCATAAAAAATAATCATGTCCGGATAGCATGCAAGGGGGCTGTGTCTATGCAAGGGCACAGCCCCAAAAAGGTCTGTACATTCCGTATAAGAGTTGAAATATGAATATTTATTGGAACAGTTTCCGTACGTTCTTCCGCATCGGTTTGTTTACCATAGGCGGAGGGTATGCCATGATACCCTTGATTGAAGCGGATGTGGTGGACAAAACAAGTGGGTGGCTCGTGAAGACTTTCTGGACTTGATGGCCATAGCCCAAAGTTGTCCCGGGGATTTTTGCGGTCAATATGAGCATTTTTATCGGCTATAAGCTGAAGGGCGTGCCCGGTAGCGTGGTTTGTGCTGGGTACGATCTTGCCCTCTTTCCTGATTATTCTCGGCATAGCCTTGTTTTTCCAACAGTTTCGGGATAATGAGACCGTGCAGCGTATATTCAAAGGTATTCGCCCGGCAGTGGTGGCACTGATAGCCGCTCCTACGTTTAAAATGGGGAAGAGTGCCAAAATAGGGATGACCAATGTGTGGATACCGGTGGTGAGTGCCTTGTTGATTTGGCTGTTGGGTGTTTTCTCCTATATACATTATTATAATGGCCGGCTTGGGAGGTTACCTGTACGGGCGTTATATCAAACCAAGTCTGAAAGTAAATGATAAAGATATGTGGTGGTTATATGTAAAGCTTTTTTATAGTTTCTTCAAAATCGGCCTGTTCGGTTTTGGGGAGGCTATGCCATGATTTCCCTGATTCAGGGAGAAGTGGTCAACCGTTATCATTGGTTGACGAGCGGGCAGTTTACGGATATCGTGGCTATCAGCCAGATGACGCCGGGACCGATTGGTATCAACTCGGCTACGTATGCCTAGGCTATACCAGTGTGGTCAATGCCGGTTACGGACATGGTTGGGCGGTATTGGGCAGTGTGACGGCTACTTTTGCCGTAGTGCTTCCGTCGTTTATCCTGATGTTGCTTATCAGCAAGTTCCTGATGAAGTTCAAGAACCATCCTGTGGTGGAACATGTGTTCCAGGGTTTGCGTCCGGCTGTGGTCGGGTTGTTGGCGGCGGCAGCTTTGCTGTTGCTCACACCGGAAAAACTTCGGTACACCGGACAATCCGTGGCAGTTCTATATCAGTATTTTTTCTTTTTGCCTTTGCCTTTATCGGTAGCCTGGTGTATAAGATGAATCCCATAAAATTGATTTGCCTCTGCGGGCTGGCAGGATGGATTCTGTTTAACCGTTAAATGGATATAAGTATGATGGAGACGGTATTTCCTTTTGCGTTGTTGTGTTTCACTTCGCTTTTCACGATTACTAGTCCTTTGAGCACGATGCCCGTATTCCTGACCATGACACAGTCTTTGGATGAAAAAGGAGCGGCGTGCGGTGGCCATAAGAAGCCACCTTGGTGGCTTGCTGCGCTTTGTTGCTGTTTGTGCTTGCCGGTCAGTTCCTCTTTAAGTTCTTCGGTATCTCTACCAATGGTTTCCGTATCGTAGGCGGTATTATCATATTCCGTATCGGATTCGATATGTTGCAGGCCAAGTACACCGATGAATTTGAGGAAAGAAGAAATCAAAGAGTATGCCAACGATGTTTCCGTGGCTCCTTTGGGAATCCCTTTACTATGCGGGCCGGGTGCGATTGCCAATGCGATTGTCCTGATGCAGGAAGCCCATTCGTTTGAAATGAAAACAGCCTTGATTGTGGCTATCGTATTGGTGTATGTCGTTACGTTTTGCCTTTTGCGATGGGCAGGCCAGTTGGTGAAATTTATCGGCGAGACGGGCAATAACGTCATGATGCGCCTGATGGGATTGATTCTGATGGTGATAGCAGTGGAATGTTTTGTCAGCAGGGGCGCGTCCCATCCTGACGGAAATCCTGCATGGAAGTTAGAGGGCGTTTGAACTTCACCACCGGTTGTCTGTAAACCTTCTCCGACGGGATTTTGCGGATGTTATGAGGTCACGGAGCACGAAGCCGTTTACAGTAACAGGCGACGATAGCATTGCCATACGGGAAGTAAAAGAGGCGGAATGCCAACAAGCCATAGGACAAGCATATAGGAGTGAGGTTCGACTCAGAAGGAAAGCATAACTGTTTTAGAAAACGCAAAGCAAGAAGTAGAAAAAATGATAATGGAGTAGTTAGGTATGAAACGTATCAAAATATTCATAAGCAGTGTTCAACGTGAGTTTGCTGAAGAACGGGCAATGCTTTGCCATTATATCCGGACAGATGCATTGTTGGGGAAGTTCTTCAGCCGTCCATTTTCGAGGAGGTTCCGGCAAATGAGTTCCCGACAAGCCATGTGTATCTGAGAGAGGTTGAAATGTGCGACATTTATCTGGGATTGTATGGCAATTTATATGGGTATGAAGACGAAGAAGGGATATCTCCGACAGAACGTGAATATGATTTGGCTGCAAGGTTACACAAAAGTCGGCTGATTTTCATAAAAAGCATAAACGAAGACAGACGTCATCCTAAAAAACCGCTTTGATACGGAAGGTGGAGCGCGATATCATCCGTAAGACTTTTGTGGATATTGACGGATTGCGTACTTCGGTATACGCATCTCTTGTGCGATATTTGGAAGAAAAAGAATATATCCGGTGGAAACCTTTTGATGCTGCTTGCGATAACGGGGGCAACACTGGATGATCTGGATGAGGATAAAATGAAGAACTTTATTCATATGGCACGTTTGAAAAGGAATTTCCCTTTATCTGTAGAAACGTCTCCTGTTGTTCTGCTTACTCATTTGGATTTGATTGACGAAAAGGGTAGAATCGCTAATGCAGCATTACTCCTGTTTGGAAAGAAACCCCAGAAATATTTCATAACATCGAAGTTAAATGTGTACAGTTTTACGGAAATGTGGTAGAAAACCGATGCCTGCTTACCAGATTTACAGAGGCGATGTCTTTGAGTTGGTGGATCAGGCAACAAGTTTCATCATGAGCCGTATAGACAACTGGACTGGGACTCGTGAGGAAGGAGAGTATGCAACAGTGCCGACACATCCGGAATTGCCGATTGATGCTGTGAAGGAAGCCATAGTTAATGCTGTATGCCACAGGGACTATACAAGCAATGCTAGCGTACAGGTCATGCTATTCCGCAATCGTCTGGAAATATGGAATCCGGGAACGTTGCCGTATGGACTGACTGTACAGAAACTTCAAGGGCCGCATAAATCTTTGCCGGCGAATCCGTTGCTTGCTGACCCGATGTATTGGAACGGTTATATTGAGAAAGTCGGAACCGGTACTGAGGACATCATTAGGAAGTGTCGCGAATATGGATTGAAAACTCCTGAATTCCATCAGGAAGAAGATTTCAGAGCTGTTATCTGGAGGACTGTTGAATCACAGAATGATCCAAAGGCGATCCAAGGCGTTCCAAAGGCGATCCAAAACGATCCAAAGGAAGTTGAAGAGCTGATAATATTGATAAAAGGTAATCCTTCCATTTCAAGGGCTGAGTTAGCCAAGCAACTTGGGTTGAGTGAACGGCAGGTTCGCAAGATAATAGATCATTTGAGGGTAGAAGAAAGGCTTGTCAGAAAAGGAGGTACGACCGGAGAATGGATTATTATCAAATAAAAAACGGCAAAGGAATGTGGCGAATCGGGCACAATTCTTTGCCGTTTTGGTAAACGGATAGGCGGGGGAGAAGGAACGTCTCCTATTTAAAGGCGTCGTATTTGATGATTTTATGTATGTCCTTTATATTGAACTCACCTTTGAGGAGTACGAGTATGCCATCTTCTTTCCGGGTCTTCCGTAGAACGGATGACGACTACGATTTGGTGAATGACTTCCTTGTCTTTTTTGAAAAACACCCGGATGTGTTCGTCGTCCTCCTTTACTTCTACCATTTTGGAATAGTCCTTAAAGTCCAACATTTCCAAATCAGCGAGGTAACGTTTGAGAAGGGTGGAATCGTTTTGCAGTTTCTCGGGTGTGAGTACTTTTATGCTTTTCACATTAATGCCTGCTTTGTGGAGTTTCTTTTTCACCAAGGGCATGAGGATGCCCGGCATACGTACGGAAGCTTGGTCGTATTGGCTGACGAATGCGTCTATGCCGGTGGTCTGCCTGCTGCACGACATGGCGCAAAGGCAGGCAAGGATAAGGATGAAATACTTCATGGTATTTGTTTTTTAGAGTTTTTTTAATAGCTTTTCCAAATCTTCTTTCCGCATGTCTCCTGTAATCCAAATCAACTGCGTGTCTTCTTTGCTTTGGACGGTTATAAGAAATGCGCTTGGGCAGTCAGAGGATTTTTCTTTTTTCAAGATACAGACTTTTTCATCGGAGTCTACCGTTTTGATGAGTTGCTTGTACTTTTCGTCCTTGATACATTGCTGCAAGTCCTTGTCTATGGATTGGAGAAACTGGCGGTTGTCTATATCCAGGATGTTGATTTCCTTAATGGATATGTTCGACATATCAGGCAAATGTCTTGATGATTTCGCCGTTTATGTTGACGTAAGTCACTCCTTGCTTTTCGGCATAACGGTCGAACAGCGTTTGTTGGGCTGCGGCCGGCATGATGTATGCCAGTCCGGCCAATAGTACTATAAGTCGTCTTTTCATAAGGCCATGTCTTTAAGTTCGTGAATATTCTTATGGATGTCTCTTTTGATATATTTTAGTCTTTCGTGAGTGCGCAGGACACTTTGTTCGCTCGTTTCGATACATTTGAGCGTACTTCCCAATGCTTTTTTTGGCAATGAGGGTTTCTTGGGGCGTGAGTCCGTTATGCTGTTGCGGGGCATGTGTGACGCCCACGTAGCAAAGCAAGGCGGCTGCCACCGCAGCGGCCCCCCAAAAAAGAGAGAGCCTTTTACGGGAGGGTACGGCCGGTTGCCGGTCTATCCAAGCTTCCAGACGTTGTTCCATTCCGTTAGGTGGGAGGGCTTGACTTTCTTCAGCCAAGATACGGAAAAGGGTAGCGTCGGCATGGTTCTCTTCCGTATGAGAAAGGAGGTGGGTCCGAGCAGGTTCTCTTCTTCCAAAGTGGTTTTTCCTTCGTAATACCGCTTCAGGAGTTCCTGGTAATCAACTGTATTTTTTCTGTTCATGGTGGTCCATTGTTTTATATATAGTTCTCGCAGTTTTCGACGGGCGCGGGAGAGTATCATCCAGATGTGGGCTTCTTTCAACTGTACGACGGACGCAATCTCTTCAAAACTGTATCCGCCGATGTCCCTCATGACAACGACGGTGTGTTGAGGCTCCTCCAGACTATCGATATATCGGTGCAGCAATGCGGCTTCTTCCGAGTGGATGGTCTCTGTGTAAGGAGTGGATGCTGCGGCCATGGTACGTTCTGTTTTTCCGTAGTTTTCGTATGAGAGATGTCGTTTCCGTATGGTGTCGAGACATAGGTTCTTGGCGCTTGTTACGGCGTATGCCCGGGCATCGAGGATTCCGTCCAGTATATCCCGTTGCTTCCATAGTTTCATATAGGCTTCCTGTACCATGTCTTCAGCGTCTTCCGGATTTCCTAATATCCGGTAGGCCGTGCGATACATGGAGGCAGACAACGGTAAATAGGTCTGTTTGAAGGTTTCTTTGTTCATGCGTGGGCTATGTTTTTATAAAGAAGACGCAAGGGAAGCGTTTTTGCAACAAAGAATATAAAAAAACTGCGGCTGTCTTTTTTAGAGAAACGAATGCCGCAGTTTTTGAAACGGATGCCGGAAATGTATCCGGTAAAAAGCGTCCGGCTATCCTTGCGTAATCAGTTGAAATAATAAATAAAGATAGCCGTGCCCTCCAATGCTTTCTTTCCGGTCTCTTTGATGTCCATCGTGA
>VOFE01001609.1_pt1 | contig 90000 bp, 142 predicted proteins | sample 5384071 | NCBI WGS metagenome assembly VOFE01 (sample SAMN12384724, study PRJNA508395) | human gut metagenome | isolation source: healthy gut D | host: Homo sapiens
AAGAAAGGAGCGATTTTTAATGGAACACATTTTAAATTTAGAACAAGTAAAAAAAATACTATGGGGGTAATACTGGAAACATCACAAAAGCAGTAGACGGTATTTCTATGTATGTAGAGAAAGGCGAGTTTGTCGGAATCATGGGAGCCAGTGGCTCTGGAAAGACGACTCTGTTAAATTGTATCTCTACGATTGATACCGTAACCAGCGGACATATTATAGTCAATCATCAAGATATTACAAAAATCAAGGATAAAGATTTTGCTGATTTTAGACGTGAAAATCTGGGCTTTATTTTTCAGGATTTCAATCTTTTAGATACCTTGACGATTGAAGAAAATATCTCTTTGTCGTTGGTTATTAACAAAAGAACATTGATGATATAGAAAAAAGAGTTAGAACCATTACAGAAAAATTAGATATCCGAGATATTTTATCAAAGTTTCCTTATGAAGTTTCTGGCGGGCAAAAACAGCGTTGTGCCTGTGCGAGAGCTTTAATCAACGAACCCAAATTGATTTTAGCGGATGAACCAACGGGAGCTTTGGACTCAAAATCTTCCAGATTATTACTGGAAACAATGTCTGATATCAATAAGAAAATGCAGGCTACTATTTTAATGGTAACACACGACCCATTTAGTGCGTCTTTCTGTAAGCGGATTTTGTTCTTGAAAGACGGTAAAATATTCAATGAAATTTTCAGAGGAGAAAAAAAGCAGAAAAGATTTCTTTAATGAAATACTGGATATATTGACTTTGCTCGGAGGTGAAGTGGGAAATGTTAGGTAAATTAGCGGTTAGAAATACAAAGAGAAGTATTAAAGATTATTTGATTTATTTGATAACTGTTACTATCGCATTTTCTCTTATATTTGCTTTTTAACCTAGTGGTAAGTTCGGAAGAAGTCATCGAATTATCAACAGGCATGGATACATTTAAGTATATTCTGGCTTTTGTGAATGCTGTTATTATATTTGTAATCTGTTTTTTGATTAACTATACAACAAAATTTATGTTTGAAAAGCGAAGTAAAGAGCTTGGAACATATATGCTTCTTGGAATTAGAAAAAAGAAATTGCTCGATTGCTTGTCATTGAAAATGTATTATTAGCAGCAGGTGCTTTGGCGTTGGCGATTCCTATTGGGTTCATATTTAGTCAATTTGTATCATTGGTAATTGTGAACTTATTAGGTATTCGGAAGTCATCTTTATTTCAATAAATCTTATTTCTATCGAATTGCTGGCAATTTATTTTATGGCGATATACGTATTGGTTTTGCTGAACCTTTTACGAAGAATTAGAAAAATGACGGTGCATGATTTTCTCTATTTTGACAAGCAGAATGAAAAGAAAATGTTCCGCAGCAATAAAAAAAAGAAATATTATTTTCATTGTGAGTGTAATATTAGGAATTACGGCTGTTTTGCTTTGGGCTTCACGTTGGACAATGGAAAATAGCGGCAAACAGGAAACGCTTACGTATTTGATAATTAGCATGACGATGTTGATTATCAGTATTTATGGTGTATCAGCCACCTGTGCAGATATGTGGTTGTCAGTTTTATTGAAAAATAAAAAATTTAAATATCAAAAGATAACCTTTTTGTAACAAGGACTTTTGCGTCAAAAGCAAGAACAATGAGTTTTACTTTCGGGACACTTTCGATGCTGATCTTACTTTCTTTGTTATGTTTCAATTTTTCAAGTATCAATAAAGGCGTATATAAAGCGAGTATAGAAATGACAGCGCCGTTTGATGTTCATGTTTTGAAGAACCACAAGCATTTAACGATTTTGAAGCATATGTGAATGTTGTTGATGAAGATTATACAATAAATAAAACAATGGAATATGATGTTTATAAAGAACCAAAACATCAAATGCAGAATTATTTTGACGTGCAATTTTATGATTATGACCCGGTAATGAAATTAAGCGATTACAATGAAATACTGAAATTTAAAAATATGGACACCGTAGAATTAAGTAATGATGAGTATTTTCTTGTAACCAGCAAAGATTTGTTATATAAAGTTGAGAGCAACAGGGATATTGAAAAAATTCAGTTGACCGGTGGAAAAGAATTAAAGCTAAAGGGCATTGATACAAAAACGTACTGGTATCAAATAAATAATACTGGAAGATTTGTCGTTATTGTGCCTGATGAATATGTCCAAGGTTTGGAAGTATCTGAACGACATCTGATTATAGATACCGTAGAAGAAACAGATACAAAACTTAGAGAAAAAATTGAACAGGATTTGAAACATCGATTCGTAACAGTAGATGATGATGGAGAAACAGTCGTACAATATTATAGGCTTTCTGTAAGAGGTTCTGCGATTGAAGAACAAAATACGATGACCGCTATGATCGCAAGCATTTGTCTTTATATTGCCTTTATTTTGATTTCGGCAGTCGGAACAGTTCTTGCTATTCAATCACTAAGTGACTCTACAAAGTACAAATATCGTTACCAAACATTAAAAAGATTGGGAGTGAATGATAAATCATTATTCAAAACAATCAGAAAGCAATTGCTAATATTATTTGGCGTTCCGGTTATTTATTCAATTCTTGCAAGTTTCTTTATGCTGGTATCCGTCAATAATGTTTATAAAATTTATTTAGAAAGCGAGTATAGTTACTTAATTTACTTCGTAGCAGGCTTGGCGATTTTCTTCTTCATATATGGAATTTATTGGATTGCAACGTATATCGGTTTCAAACGAAATATCAACGAGGAGAGTTAGATTTTTCTGGCTCTCCTGCTGTGAAATGATTATAATGGTAAATCAGGGGGGTTGACATGAGAATAGCGATTATCGAAGATGACGAGATCACTCGTTTGGAGCTTTCTAAATTATTGAACACACAAGGATATGAAACAGTCTTATTGAGTGATTTTGAAAATCTAATAGAGGAATTAAAAAAATATTCCGTGGAGCTGGTTCTTCTTGATATTAATCTGCCGTATAAAAATGGCTATGAAGTATGCAGAAAAATAAAACAGGTGATGCCAGTACCTGTTATCTTTGTAACAAGCAGAGATACAAATGCTGATGAATTGAAAAGTATTCAGGCAGGCGGAATTGACTTCATCACAAAGCCGTATGACACGCTGATTCTTCTTGAGAAGATCAAGCGTGCATTGCAGTTGTCAAACCCGAATAATTTCCGTGAGCTTGTTAAAAAGATTGTACCCTTGATTTACATTTATCCATTTTGAAGTATCAAGAGAACTGTATTGAACTGACAAGAAATGAATTTCGTATTTTATACTACTTCTTTATGAACGAAGATAAAGTGATTGGTAAAGAAGAGCTATTGGAAAAGCTGTGGAACGACAAGTATTATTTAGACGAAAATGTATTACTGGTGAATATGACCCGTCTGAAAAAGAAAATGAAAGAAATCGGGATTGTTCACTTACTGGAAAATATACGGGGAAAGGGTTGGAAACTGTGAGCTTTTTTACATTCTTAGAAGAAAAAATAACAGAGATAGTGTTTCAGCTTTTCTTTCTTGCCTTAGTTACGTTTCTCTTGATTTTCTATGGTGTGGATAGGATATTTGTTGTAGTGCTGGCAATGATGTACATTGGCATACAAGGATTTTTGGGAGTGGTATTTGTATCGGAAGAAACGTAAGGCTTCGCAACAAATTATGGATTTAGTAGACGGACTGGAAGAAACCTACTATATTGCAGAGGTTTTACCAAAGCCAAAAGAATTTCAAAATGAAGCCTATTACTACGCACTAAAAAAAGCCTGCAAATCTATGAATGATGAAATCAGTAAAATCATAGAGGAAAAGCAGGCTTATCAAGAATATGTGGAAAGTTTCGCCCATGAAATTAAAATACCGATAGGAGCATTGTCTTTGACGTTCGATAATACGAAAAATTACACGTTAAAAAAAGAAACAGACAAGATATTTCAGTTGGTGGAACAAATGCTTTATTATGCAAGAAGTGAAATACGGAAAAGGACTATTTTGTAAAACAGCTGCAATTAGATGAAGTGATACATCATGTGATTCTGAAATTTCGTCATTCGCTTATGGAAAAGAAAGCAATGATTAATATCCATGATATCGATGCGATTGTCTATACCGATGAAAAATGGTTGATATTTATTCTATCGCAAATCGTGCAAAATGCGATTAAGTATTTTGACAAGCAGGAAAACAAACTGACGATATACAGTCAAGACAACGGAACAAATATACTGCTTGTGATTGAAGATAATGGCTGTGGAATAAAAATGTCTGATTTATCCCGTGTATTTGAAAAAGGCTTTACCGGCTCTAATAGAAACAAGGTAAATGCAACGGGTATGGGGTTATATCTTTCTAAAAAATTATGTGATAGATTAGGTTTGCAATTAGATATTGTTTCTAAGGAAAATGAATATACAAGACTGAAAATCACTTTCCCGAAGTTTATGATACACTAGAATTACCGAAAAAAAGCGTCAGAATTCCCTGAAAAAGCAAGGGAATTTCCCTGAAAAAAAAGGCGGGACATATTGAATCCCCTTTACTTTACATTTATCCTTTATCTAAGCACGACCAAAGATAAAGGAGGAAAGGAAGATGCTCAAAATGTCCCAAATCAATCATATCAAAGATTTGAGCAATTGTGGATACCGTATCAGTGAAATATCTGAAAAAACAGGTTCGGATCCTAAAACAATACGGAAATATCTGGCGCAGGAGGATTTTTCGCCGGTACCACCTGCTATCCAGGAAAAACCCTCAAAACTGGATCCTTTCAAACCGGTCATTCAGGAATGGCTGGATGAGGATAAAAAGCATTGGCGCAAGCAGCATCACACTGCCCAGAGGGTCTTTGACCGCCTTGTAGAAGAACACGGTTATACTGGAAGCTACAGTGTCGTCCAGCGCTATATGAAAAAATGCCGTATCCGACAGACTGAAAAAGCGAACCTGGAGCTGGTCTGGGATCCTGGCCCCGCACAGGTGGATTTCGGTGAGGCAGATTTTTATGAAGCAGGGAAGTTATGCCGGAAGAAATATCTTACCGTATCATTCCCTTACAGTAACGACGGATACAGCCAGGTTTTTGGCGGTGAGACTGCCGAATGTGTCTGCCAGGGGCTTTTAGATATCTTTGAATTTATTGGCGGCGTACCGCCGCTAATGATCTTTGACAATGCAACAGGCGTAGGACGGAGGGTTGGCGATGCCATCCACGAATCGGAACTCTTTTCCCGCTTCCGTGCCCATTACCATTTTCGGGTGCGTTTCTGCAATCCCTACTCTGGCTGGGAAAAAGGAAACGTAGAGCGCAAGGTGGATTATAACCGCGCAAACCTGTTTGTACCAGTGCCTCGTTTCACGGAGATTGAAAAATATAACCAGAAACTACTCCTTCGGCATGAAAAGAAAGCCTCCGAACTTCATTATAAAAAGCAGGTTCCTATCGGTGTATTATTCGAAGAGGACAGGAAAGCGCTCCTTATGCTCCCACCCAAACGATTCCATGTATGCCGGTATGAGTGGCTGAAGGCAGACGGGTATGGCAAAATCTGTATGGATGGAAAACATTTTTATTCTACCATGCCAGAGAATGCGCACCGGAAAGTTCTGGTCGGAATCCGTGCCCATACCGTTGATATCCTCACGGAAGGAGGTCAGGTGGTCACGACCCACCGCCGTGCTTTCGGTGAAGGACGTACCGATATCAGTGATTACAGTACCACCCTGGCAGTCCTCATGAAGAACTCGGGTGCATGGGAAAACAGTGGCCTGCGCCGGGAAACCCCGGATGTCCTGCGTGCCTACATGGATGAACAGCCCAGGGAAAAATTGAAAGACAGCCTGCGCATCATGAACGAACTGACAAACCAGTATGGTTTTCAGGCGGCGGTAAGCGCAATGGAGATGGCTTGTGCCAGAGGAAATATCAATATATGCGATGCATCCGTCCTTGCTGCCCGTATTACCGGCTATGGCATTTATACCCCGCCGGAAGCAGGCCCGTCCCTGGCTGCATATGATGAAGCCTTTTTAAAGGAAGGAGGCGCAGTATCAGGATGACACCGAAACTGAAAGAAGACCTTTGTGCCCGGATCCTAAGTGCAAGCAGACAGTTATTCCTTTCCAGCCGGATATCCGAAGTCTGTCAGAAAAAAGGAACCCAGAAACAACTGGAATTTATCCTGGAGCTTATGAATGAGGAACTTACCCTGCGGGATGAAAACCGGCGTAAGCGACTGATCAAGCGTGCGGGCTTTCCAACATACAAGACATTTGAGGACTACAGCTACCAGAATGTGAAATTTCCCCCTGCATTCTGCAGGGAGGCGCTTGAAACGCTGGAGTTTGTATCTGACCAGAAGAACCTTGTCCTTTATGGACCGGTAGGTATAGGAAAGACGCACATGGCAATCGCTGCGGGTGTAAAAGCCTGTAATCTCGGATACAAGACAAAGTTTTATACGGTAACAGAGCTTGTACTGAAACTGGCGGAGGCCCGGAAGAGCGGCACACTGGAAAGGCTCCTGAGGGATCTGCGCAGCCTTGACCTGCTGATCTTAGATGAATGGGGCTATGTGCCTGTGGACAAAGACGGATCACAGCTTTTGTTCCGTGTTATATCTGACAGTTATGAAAGCAAGAGCCTTATATTGACCACAAATCTGGAATTTTCCAAATGGGGAGGGATATTCACAGATGATCAGATGGCGGCAGCGATGATCGACCGCCTTGTCCACCACGGGCACCTGCTCATTTTTGAGGGAAAGAGCTACCGGATGGAGCATGCCCTCATGCGCAGGGATGCCTAATTAATGCCCGCCGAAAGCAGGGAAAATCCCTCAGAGCATTGGGGTAAATGTTACACGATTTGGGAGAATGCAAACGCAGAATTGAAAACAGGGAATTTTAACGCTTTTGTTTTTATATAATTTTCTTTTTCCCATCGATGAATCTCCAACTTCTATAAATAAATATTATGTACAATTAAACTTTCTTATAAATGGTACCATGTGTCATTTCCACTGTCCACTTTAAATTCATTTCCGGGTCTGTAAAGTAACATACAGCACTTCGCGGTGTGAAACAGGATTTATCAGAGGAAATTTGTAAAAATTGAAGATTCTTGATGATTTTTGAGAGAACAGGCGTTATAATGATAATACATTTATTTTTAGAATGTTAAAGGAGAACTTGCAATGAAACAAGATATGATCGTAATTCTGGATTTGGGAAGCACAGAGAACACGGTGATTGCCCGTGACATCCGTGATCTTGGTGTTTACAGTGAAATCCATCCGCATGATATTACTGTAGAAGAGCTGCAGTCATTAGAGAACGTTAAGGGGATTATTTTAAATGGTGGTGAAAACAGAGTCGTTGACGGAGCGGAAGTAGAAATCCGGCCGGAGCTGTATGATTTGGGATACCCGATGCTTTCTGTAGACTATCCGTCTTCAAAATGTGAAAAACAATTAAAAGAACTTCCGGACCAGGAAACTTTGAAGAACTTCATTTTTCAGGAATGTAAGGCAGAAGCCAACTGGAATATGAAAAACTTTGTTGAAGACCAGATTGAACTTATCCGCAAACAGGTTGGCGATAAAAAAGTGTTGCTGGCCCTGTCCGGTGGTGTAGATTCCTCAGTGGTTGCAGCCATGCTTATTAAGGCGATTGGACAGCAGCTTGTATGCGTTCATGTGAATCATGGATTAATGCGTAAAGATGAATCAGAAAGCGTTGTTAAAGTATTTCGTGATGAACTTCATGCAAATCTGGTTTATGTGGATGCGACGGAGCGTTTTCTCGGTAAGCTGGAAAATGTAGCGGATCCTGAAGAAAAGCGGAAGATCATCGGCGGTGAATTTATCCGTGTATTCGAGGAAGAGGCAAGAAAACTGGAAGGTATTGACTTCCTTGGTCAGGGAACTATTTATCCGGATATTATCGAGAGCGGAACAAAGACAGCAAAGATGGTAAAATCCCATCATAACGTTGGCGGTCTTCCGGAAGATTTACAGTTCCGGCTTGTAGAACCGTTAAAACAGTTATTTAAAGATGAGGTACGTGCCTGCGGCGTAGAATTGGGACTTCCTCATGATATGGTATACCGTCAGCCATTCCCGGGACCGGGGCTCGGCGTGCGCTGTCTCGGAGCAATTACAAGAGATCGTCTGGAAGCGGTCAGAGAATCTGATGCAATTCTCAGAGAGGAATTTGCGAAGGCCGGACTGGACAAAAAGGTTTGGCAGTATTTTACCGTTGTTCCGGATTTCAAATCCGTAGGTGTTAAACATAATGCAAGAACTTTCGAATATATGGTTATTATCAGAGCGATTAATACGATTGATGCGATGAGTGCAACCATCGAAACGGTAGACTGGTCTGTTCTGCAGAAGATTACGGAGAGAATTCTGGCAGAGGTGGATCATGTCAACAGGGTATGCTACGATATGTCTCCAAAGCCACCGGCAACAATTGAATTCGAATAGAAGACTGGGAGCCGGGAGGCCGCTGGAACAGCGGACTTGCCGGCTCTTGATATGTGTGGTTTTTGGCCTTGGAAACAGGGGATTTACAGAGTTAGTGATACCCTTCAGAATAGGTAGATGGAGGATGCTATAGTGAAGAAGTTTAATTCGGAGTTTTATAAGGGCATTCTGGACAGAATCAGTTCCAATATCTATATTACAGATATAGATACAGATGAGATTGTTTACATGAATGATTATATGAAAAAAAACATTCCATCTGGAAGAAGTCGAGGGAAAAACGTGCTGGGAAGTCTTTCAGAGGGGATGACAGAAAGGTGCGATTTTTGTAAAATCGATCATTTAAAAAATATGGAAGAGAATGCTTCCTACATATGGCGGGAAAGGAATATGGTCACAGGGAAGGTGTATACCAACTGTGACAGGCTGGTGAAAATAGGCAGTCACACATATCACATTCAGGATTCTACAGATATTACAGAGCATCTTCGGCTTTCGATGGAGGCAACGACGGACGAGCTGACCGGGATGTTTAACCGCAATGCCGGGAAAAACATCTTACAAAAATACTGAAAAATATGCAGAAAGGTGAAACCGTGACCGTGGCCCTCTACGATATTGATGGTTTGAAGTGGGTCAATGACACCTGGGGCCATCTGGAAGGAGACCGGCTGCTTGCATTTATTGCCCACAGTATACTGGAAGAGCTTGAAAAGGACGATTTTGCATTCCGGTTAAGCGGTGATGAATTCATCATTGTATTTATGAACAAAAATATTTCTGAGTCCGATCAATGGATGAAACAGATGCTTGACAAGCTGTATGAAAAGCGGAAGAAAGCCGGGTTTGACTATGAAGTGACCTTCAGCTATGGTTTTGCCCAGATCTTTGGCGGTGAGAATCTGACGGTCTCAGATGTTTTGTCCATTGCGGATACACAGATGTATATTCAAAAAAGGGATTATCATATCCTGAAAGGGCAGAAACGTCTGGAGGAACAGAAAAAGAGTAACGAACAGATACGGCGGTTTCAATATAACAAGGATTATTTATTTGATGTATTGTCGGATTCTGTGGATGACTATGTCTTTGTAGGAAATTTGAAAACCGGAAGGTTTATGTATTCTTATAAGATGCTGATGGATTTTGGGCTTCCGGGTCAGGTGCTGGATAATGCAGCGGCATTTTGGAGTGAGAAAATCCATCCCGATGATGCCGGCATGTTTTTAAGAAGCAATCAGGAAATTGCAGACGGGCGGGCGGACCGTCATACGATTGTGTATCGTGCAAAGAACATAAAGGGCGAATGGGTCCACCTGATGTGCAAAGGACAGATGGTCAGAGACATGCACGGAGAACCGGATTTATTTGCAGGAATTATCCGGAATCTGGGAGAGAAGCGAAGAAAAAAGGAACGAGTAACTGAAGGTCATCAGTGACAGCAGTACAGACGGTATTTTTAAAGCGGCTATGACGGAAGGATTCCCGATTCTTTATGCCAATGACGGCTATTATGAGCTGCATGGCTATACACGGAAACAGATGGCGGAAGAACTCAATAATCATGCGGAATTTCTCGTATATGAGGGGGATATAGAGCGGGTACAGAGAGAGATCACAGAAGGACTTGAAAAGAATGCTGTACGGCTTGTCCTGGAATACCGGATCCGCAAAAGAAACGGAAGCATTGCCTGGGTGCATGTGAATGCCGGAATTACCCATTTTCAGGATGGCCCCTTTGTTTTAATCGGTATGATCATGGATATTACGGAGCGGCGTGAGATGGAAGAACGTCTGCGGCGGACAGAGCAGCTTTTTAAAGTTGGAAGAACACACACCCGTCTGAGTATGTGGGAGCTGGATATAAGAAAGCGGCGGATCATTCAGACAGACGAATCCATCGAGACCCACGGTTTTGGGGAGATTATCGAAAATGTTCCGGAAAGTCTGATTGAGTGCGGTTATGTACATCCGGAAAGTGCAGCGGCGATACGCCGGTTATATCGGGATGTGGAAAACGGTAAGGAGACGGCCAGCGCAGAGGTATGCGTCCGGGTAAAAGACCGGGAAGATGCCTGGTGGTGGGAGAAGATCACTTATAAGGTTGTGCAGCAAAGGATGGAAAAGCCCTTTGGGCTGTGGGACTTTCGGAGGATGTCACTGCCCAGAGGGAAGCAGAAAACAGAGTATTTGAAGAAGAGACCATGCAGGGAATTGCTTACTGAGGATCTGATATTCGGTTTCCGGGTGAATATGGACAGGAACCGGCTGGAAGAGTTCTGGGAGTATTCTGTGGAAAAAGCAGAGCCGGAAAATGCCGAAGGGGGATATGGAGAGGTCTATAACAGAATCCTGGATATGATCGCCAATGAGGATGACCGCATGCGTTTCGGACCAATTATACATTGGAAAAATCCAAGGCCGGATAGCTGAAGGCAGGGATATTACGGATTTTGAGTTCCGTTATAAGCAAAAAAAAGCGGCCGCATTATCTGGGCGGGACTGAATATGAAGGTGGCAGTTTCACCGGAGATGCGGGAAAAGATAGTCTTTGGCTATGCAAAGGATATCGATTTACTGAAGAAAAATGAACTGGCTTTAAAGAAGCGGGCAGAGCTGGATGCCGTCAGCGGATTTTACAATGCATCCACTGCCAAACTGCTGATTGAAGAAATCTTAAAAAATCTCCGAAAAGAAAAATGACGGTATGATCATGCTTATGGATGTGGACCATTTTAAGGAGGTTAACCGAAAAGGCGGATATCTTGCAGGAGACCAGGTGCTGTATGAGCTGAGCAGTGAGTTAAATGAGATGGTATCTTCATCCAGTGTGAAGGCGCGGATCGGCGGAGATTTATTCCTGATATTCTGCTATGATATACCGGAAAAGGAACAGCTCGGAAGAATATGGAGAAGGTCCGGGAAGGGGTCTGCCGGAAATACAGAGTGGAGAATGATGAGTTTGAGGTGACTGTTTCTGCCGGAATCTCCATGAGATTTTCAGAGGGAATGACCTATGAACAGATGTATAAGTATGCGCTGTATACACTGAATATGGCAAAGAGAAAGGGCGGAAACCAATTATTATTTTACAGGGATATTGAACGGATGGATGAAGGTCTGGATATTCAAATGACGATTGATCCGGTAAGTTATGAAATTCTCGATATGAATGCCACAGGGCAGATTGAACTCGGGTTTAATAATATGAAAGATTCCGGATTAAAGTGCTACGAACTGCTGCATCACCGTAAGGAACCCTGCACCTTTTGCTATAAACGGACCAAGGCCGGAGAGAGTGCGGTCCGGGAATGCTTTGTGCCGCGTTTGAATAAGATTATGTATGTTCAGGAGCATTTGGATATCAAAGAGGGAAGGCCTGTTCGGAAAATACAGTTAAGAGAAAATATCGGAAATGAGAGCGAGGAAAACAGAAGCCTGAAAGCTCTGAATTTTATGGAAGAATTCTGGCGGAAGATCCAAACCGGAGAGTATGAAGCTTCTCAGACAATGACCTTCATTCATTACATAGGCAGTGTTTTTTAAGGCCCATCATATTTCCCTCTATGAGAAACAGGATAACATATGGCGTCTGGAAGAAAGCTGGCGGGCAAAGGGCGTTTATGAAGATACGGTCAAAGAGAGAAATGTTCAGATTCTGGAAGCGATGCTTCAGGTGAAATTTCCGAATAATGTCATGGTTATTGAGGACAAAAACAGTGTCGGCTATGAAAGGGTCTGCGAATTTTACGGCGGAGAAGAGCTGCCGCTGCCTCTTGTTTTAGTTGGCGCCTATGCGGATAAAAAGCTGGAGATGTTTCTTCTTCTGGAAAAAATCCAGAAAGACGGGGAAGTATTGAAGGCTCTGTCCCTGGGAATTCAGTCCATGTTCCGTACACGGCGGATGCATAAGATGCAGAAAAACTATGAATATATACTGTCCCATGACAGCCATACGGGATGTTTGAACTACCAGAGTTATATTGAATATTTGCACAATGCCAATGAGGATATTCATTCAGCCTTTGGTATTGTGGGGACTCAGATGGTAGGACTGGAGGATTACAATAAAAAAGTATGGTATCCGGGCGGGAGATCAACTGCTTCAGTTTGTAGCCGATGCCCTTGAAGATATATTCGGAAAAGAATTTTGTTACCGGGTCAGCGGCGCGGGATTTCGGGTTGTGTGTCCGGATCTTACCTATGAGAACCTGCTGTACCGGTCACAGATGCTGGAGGAAAAGCTTGAAGAAAAATATAAAAACCTGTTTATTTTTGCAAAGGTATGGGAACAAACTTCAATTTCGGTGGAGCGGCTGCATTATCAGGTAGAGGAAAAGCTTCAGGTGGCGCGGACTGCGAAACAGAATTACAGCATCAGAGAAAATGAGCAGACCATTGCGGAGATACGGAAAGGTGTGCAGAGTGCCATTGAAGACGGGGAATTTTGTACCTTCTTCCAGCCGAAGGCAGATACGGTCACCGGAGAGATATGCGGTGCGGAAGCTCTGATCCGGTATCAGCATGCGGAAAAAGGGATTATTCCGCCGGGGCGTTTCCTTCCGGCGATTGAACGGGCCGGTCTGGTGCGGTATATTGATTTGTTTGTATTGGAAGATGTGTGCAGAATTATCAAAGAATGGATGGATCTTGGATGGAAGCCATTTCCGATATCTTTAAATTATTCCAGGATGACGATTTTGGAGCCGGGAATTTTAGAGGAAACGGAGCGTATTGTTAAAAAATGGGGATACCGAAGCACCTGATCGAGATTGAGGTGACGGAATCCATTGGTTCAATCGACAGTGTCAGCTTAAGACATATTGTTGATGAATTTGTGGAACGCGGGTACAAAATTGCACTGGATGATTTTGGGGCCGAGTACAGCAATATGTATGCACTGTATTCTCTGAATCTGAATTCTCTGAAATTGGACAGACGTATTGTCAGTGATCTTTTATCATGACCAGCGGGCAAGAATCGTCATAAAGAATGTGATCGATGCCTGTAAAACTCTTGGAATTATCTGCGTTGCCGAAGGCGTTGAAACGGAGGAACATCTGGGCGTATTACGGGAAATGTCATGTGATGTAATTCAGGGCTATTATCTGAATAAGCCGCTGTCGAAGGGCGCATTTCAGACACAATATGTAAAGAAAAAGTAATAGGTGGAAATTATATGCAGACAAATTACAAAAATAAGATAGGAATAGGTCTTTGCTTTGTATTGGTGTTTATTTTAATTGGGACATATCTCTGGGACTTTGAAAAAAGTATTGAAGCAAAGGAGCGGGAACAGGGACTTCACAGCCTGTCAGATCTGGCGGTGCAGGGCGCTGTGATTGCGGAAAATAAGATCAATGCTTCGCTGAGCGTGTTAAAGACCCTCGCGTGGAGTCTGGGGAAGGATGCGGATTTTCAAAGTGATGCCCAAATAGAATATTTGCAGGGAATTGTAAATGCATCGGACAATGAACTTGTCACTATGGGAATTGTAGATGCCGAGGAAATGCGCGGAACACGGAAGGACGGGAGATAGATATGTCAGAACGGAATACCTTCCGGGAAGGCATACAGGGAAAGACCTATATCAGCGGGGCGCTGTCCCTTGGGAAAGAGGACCAGGAAAGCATTGTCATAGGGGTTCCTGTTTATGACGGAAACCAGCAGATACGGGGCGTCCTGTACGGAATTCTCCCTACCCGGAGTTTAAATCTGTATGAAGATACCCTGTTGGATTCGGATGAACAATATGTGCATATTATTGACGGTCAGGGAAATTATATTGTCCAGTCTCCGAACAGGAACAAATTATTTGGCGGTGATAATCTCTATGAGGGGTTAAGAAGTGTGGAAACTTCCTCTACCGTGGAGGAAATACAGGCTTCATTTGAAAACAGTCAACCATTTTTAATAGAGGCACGACAGGGTGAGGATGTCCGGTATGTATATTTTACGCCGATGAATATAAGTAACTGGTGTATTGTTACCGTATTATCTGAACACTTTATTTTGGAACAGATTAATTACTCAAGCCATATTATGGAAATGTTAATTCTCAAAATATTGATCACCCTTGCTCTTTTTGGCGGCATCTGTTATTATGTCATCCTGCAAGAAAAACGTATGATTAAAAAACTGAACAGAGAATTACTGATCAAGGATAATATATTCAAAGTCGGTATTTCAGGCATCCAGGGATTTGTATTCACCTATGACAGAAATACAAGGACAATGGAGTTTTTAAATCATAATAACGGGAAGGTGAATATTTCGGAAAAAATCAAAGATTTTCCGGAGAATGTTTTACAATATGTTGCGGAGGGCAGTAAATCCCATGAGGAAATTCAGCGGCTTCTCAATGATATTGAAAACGGGGTGGAAAAGACCGGGGCAGAGATTGAAATTCAACATGAAGGACAGAGGGCATATTATAAGGTTCAGGTAACGAATATTTTAAATCATTCAGGGAAGGTGGTATCCTCTGTAGGTATTATGGAAGATATTACTGAGGAGAATGAGAAAAAGATTCTTCTGCAAAGCCGGGCGATGACGGATCCTCTGACAAAGGCCTATAACCGGAGTACATTTGAAGAAAAGGTCAACCAAATATTAAAGAAAAAGAAGTCTCTGAAAAAAGATACCGTCAATGCATTTTTTGTCATAGACCTGGATAATTTTAAAAGGGCTTAATGATACCCTTGGACATGTTGTTGGGGATCAGGCTCTTGTGGAAGTTGTTCAGATTCTGAAAAAATATGTGCGTTCTTATGATATTGTTTCCCGGATTGGCGGAGATGAGTTTTCAGTGCTTCTGGTGGATATTCCGAAGGCTGCGGTGATAAAAAGGCGGATATTTTCCGGAGGGAGCTTCAGCTTGTCTACGAGAGGGATGGTATATCAAAGGGATTTCCGCTTCAATGGGAATCGCTCTGGCGCCGGAACATGGAAATGATTTTGCCCGGCTTTATGAGAAAGCGGATATTGCGTTATATAATGTAAAAAGAGATAAGAAGAATGGCTATCAAATTTATAAGACAGAGTGACTCTGGGCTGAGAAATGAAGCAGCACAGGGGTCTGTGGTTTTAGATGCTGTTTAGGAGGATTATTTTGGAAAGTTCGATTATATTTATGATTTTGCTGCAGGTATTTTTGATATTTTTAAATGCAGTATTTGCCTGTGCGGAAATTGCCGTGATATCAATGAACGATAATAAATTGGCAAAAATGGCTGCAGAGGGAGACAAGCGTGCGCAGCATCTGACCAAGCTGACAAATCAGCCGGCAAGATTTCTGGCAACAATACAGGTAGCGATTACCTTATCCGGCTTTTTAGGGAGTGCTTTTGCGGCGGAAAACTTCTCCGGAGTACTGGTCGAAGGGCTGATAGGGCTGGGAGTACCCATATCTGCAGAAATATTGGATTCTATTTCGGTTATAGTTATTACGATTGTGTTATCCTATTTTACCCTGGTGTTTGGTGAACTCGTCCCGAAACAGATTGGGATGCGGAAAGCAGAGCCTCTGGCTCTTGGAATGGCAGGTCTGCTCAGCGGCATTGCAAAAATATTTGCACCTCTGGTCAGTTTTCTGACCGTTTCAACCAATATGGTTTTACGCATGCTTGGAATGAATCCCGAGGCGGAAGAAAGCAATGTAAGCGAAGAGGAAATCCGCATGATGGTTGATGTCGGCAGTGAAAAGGGAACGATTGACCATGAAGAGCGGGAATTTATACAGAATGTATTTGAATTTGATGATTTGGCTGCAGACGAGATTATGACTCACAGAACGGATGTCATTATGCTTGATCTGGAAGACCCGATGGAAATGTGGAAGCAGATTATTTTTGAAACCAGACACACATACTATCCGGTCTGTGAAGGAACTGCGGATAAAATCATAGGAATTCTGAATACGAAGGTGTATTTCAGGCTGGAAGACCGGGGAAGAGAGCAGGTTATGAGCCATGCGGTAAGCAAGCCCTATTTTGTGCCCGAAACCGTTAAAGCAGATACCCTTTTCCGGAACATGAAAAAAAGACCGGTATACGATTGCCGTTGTTTTGGATGAATATGGAGGGATGAGCGGGATTATTACTATAAATGATCTTCTGGAACAGCTGGTGGGTGATTTGGTGGATGAAGATCGGCGTGAAGAGAGAGAAGTCATTGAACCCATGGAAGAAGGCGTCTGGATGATCAGCGGCAGTGCATTGCTGGAGGATATTGAAGCCGCACTTGAAATTTCGCTGCCCCGCAAGGATTGCGAAACCTTTAATGGGTTTATCTTTGACGTTCTGGGAAATATACCTGAAGACGGAACGGATATTGAAATGGATATTGACAGGCTGCATATTAAAGTCACGGAGATGCGCGATCATCAGGTAAAAACGGCCATTGTTTCTGTGAAACAAACCGGTCATCAAATTTAAAAGCAGAGAAAACAGAAAAAGGGACGCTGTAAAATCATGGTTTGAAATGATTTTGCAGTGTCCCCTTTGAAATATTCGGATCAGCGTTTTTTGTCCGGAATGAAAAATATAAATATCAGCGAACTGATCAGCAGCATATAGGGGTAGTACAGATTCGGCATAATATCAAATGCGGAAATTTCACAGCCCAGCTCCGCGGCAGTGGAGATGGCGATCAGCATCTGGGCACCATAGGGGATGATTCCCTGAAAAATACAGGAAAAGGTGTCCAGAAGGGATGCTGCGTTCCGGGGTGAAATGTGGTATTCTTCGGACATTTCTCTGGCAATGGGATTGGCCATAACGATGGCCACCGTATTATTAGCGGTAGCGACGTCCATGGCCCCTACAAGAAGTCCGATACCCAGTTTACCGCCGCTGCGGCTTTTAAAGACCTTTTTAATAAAGTCGATCGAGCCACAAATCCGCCATATTCGTGAATCAGGGCGCAGATAGCGGAAACGAGGATGGCAACCATGGTGGTTTCATACATGCCTGCGGCGCCGGAGCCCATATTTGCCAGCAGGGCCGTAGGCTCAATGGCACCCGTAAAGAGCATAATCAGAGAGCCGGACAGGATACCGATCAGAAGGACGATAAATACATTAATCCCGATAATTCCGCCAATTAAGACAAAAATATAGGGGATGATCTGAATAAGATTGTAGTCCTGAGTGATGGCGGCGCCGGGATTGCTCCCGGAAGTCCGGATAAAAATAATGATCAGGGTAATAATCGCTGCCGGCAGTGCAATGCCGAGGTTTGCGCGGAATTTATCCTTCATCGGACATCCCTGGCCGTTGCAGGCGGCGATGGTCGTGTCGGAGATGAACGAGAGATTGTCGCCGAACATCGCGCCGCTCATCACCGCACCGATACAGAGGGGAGCGCTGAAGCCGGAGCCGTTGGATACGGCAATTGCAATAGGGGTAATCAGGGTAATGGTCCCCACTGAAGTGCCCATTGCGAGAGAGATAAAGCAACTGACAACAAACAAGACAAGAACGGCATAGCGTGCAGGGATGGCAGAAAGGAGGAAGTAGGCAACACTCTCGGCGCTGCTTCTTCCAACGACGCCAACGAAAATACCTGCGGTCATAAAAATCAGGATCATCGTGATAATATTTTTATCAGAGACACCCTGGGCCATAATTTTAAGTTTGTCGTCAAAATTTAATTTTGGGTTCTGCAGGCATGCGACAAGCAGGGCTGCAAGAAATGAAACAACAATCGGTATGTTATAAAATCCCATAGGGATATCCATAATATATTCAAACAGAATTCCAAGGCCAAGATACATGACCAGAAAAACACCGATAGGGAGCAGAGCCCTCCAGTTTCCTTTTCGCATATGAATTTCCTCCGTAGGTAAAGTTTCCTATCATTATAGCATGCAAACAATAAATAGACAATTTTAAAATTGTTTCGTGGGGGTCTTATGATAGAATGAGTATATCTGAGCATTCAAAGGGTGGATGAAACCATGGGGATAAAACAATTAAAATTATTGATAACCTTCCCTTCAACAGCCCAGGCATTGCATATGGAGCAGTGCTGCCGGGCGGAAGGTGCGGAGGGCCGGCTGATTCCGGTACCGAGAGAAATTTCTGCAGGCTGCGGCATGGCCTGGATGGCAGGAACAGGGGAGAGAGGCAGGCTGGAGGAAATTCTTTCCCGGGAGGCTATCGAAATCGAGGAAATTTATGAATTATTACTATAGATGGGGAGGTGGTCCTATGGCTCAGAAGCCGGTGGTTTTTTGTAAGGGCGGCGGGTGTACGGCCAAGCTTGGTCCGGGGGTGCTTGCCCGGGTGTTGGAACAGATTCCAAAGACTCAGGATGAAAATCTTCTGATTGGCTATGACAGCTCGGATGATGGTGCGGTATACCGTCTGACTGAGGATCGGCGATTGTTCAGACACTGGATTTTTTTCCGCCAATGGTGGATGACCCTTATACCTTCGGTCAGATTGCGGCGGCGAATGCTCTGAGTGATATTTATGCGATGGGCGGTGATGTCAAAACCGCTTTAAATATTGTATGCTTTCCGGAGGCCATGGATCTGAATATTCTTGGGCAGATCCTTCTTGGCGGCAGTGAAAAGGTCGGGAGGCCGGAGGCGTACTGGCCGGAGGCCATTCTATTGGGGATTCAGAGGTCAAATATGGTCTGTCGGTGACGGGTACGATTCATCGGACCGGATTCTGGCCAATAACCGCTGTGAAGCCGGGGATGTGCTCATTCTCACGAAACCTTTGGGAACAGGAATTGTCTGTACGGCAAATCGTCTGGGGGCGGCTTCCGATAAGGCTATGGCGCTGGCGGTGACATCTATGACTACATTGAACAAATATGCAGCAGAGAGTTTAAAAGGCCTATCCGGTACATGGATGTACCGATGTGACGGGCTTTGGTTTCCTCGGGCATTTATGTGAAATGGTGGGCGAAGATTTCAGTGCGTGTATTTTTTCAAAGGATATCCCTTACATACCGGAGTGTGAAGAATATGTAGAGGAATTTTATCTGACGGCGGCGGCCCAGAGAAACCGGAATCATCTTGAGGATAAGGTGGAATTTATCTGTCATAGTTTTATTATGGAAGAGATTCTTTATGATGCCCAGACCTCCGGCGGGCTTCTGGTGAGCATGGCGCCGGAAGATGGGGAAAGGGCGCTGGAAGAATTGAAAAACTGGGGCTGCCCTGCGGCATTGTGGGACGGGTCACAGAACGTCGGAAAAAAGCAGTGATTATAGAATAAATACAGATAGGATGAGTGTGGATGAAAAGATTGGATGAACGGGGAAAGCAATGCCCGATGCCGGTAATTGAAACGAAAAAAAGCGTTGGAAACATCGGTTTCCGGCGAAGTGATCGAAGTGATTGTGGATAATGAAATCGCCGTACAGAATCTGATCAAAATGGCAGGTCACAAACAGTTAAAATCCCGGTCAGAAAAACGCGGTGACGGAGAATATGCTGTGTGGATCGAAGCCGGCAAAGCGGCTTTGGAAGCATAGAAAATGGGGATGATGAAAAGGAATCTGTCCGACGGAGGAAGGGTTCTGTCGGACGGACCGGCGAAGCGGCGGTGTGGTGGCTGTGATTTCCTCGGCTGAAATGGGGGCAGGGGATCCGGTTCTCGGAAAGCTCCTGATGAAGGGCTTTATCTACGCCCTCAGTCAGCAGGAAAGGCTGCCGGAAACGGTACTTTTATATAATAGCGGGGCCTTCCTTTCCTGTGAAGGCTCGGAGACACTGGAAGATTTGAAAGGCATGGAAGGGATGGGGGTCGATATCCGTACCTGCGGGACCTGCCTGAATCATTATGGTCTTGAGGACAAGCTCGGGGTGGGCAGTGTGACCAATATGTATGATATTACAGAAATTCTGATGAAGGCCCAAAAGGTCATCCGTCCATAAAGGAGAAAGACAATGATTTATCTGGATAATGCGGCAACCAGCTTTCACAGGCCGCCCCAGGTCATGGATGCGGTGATGCGGGCCATGGTTTCCGTGGGCAATGCAGCCCGCGGGACCCATGGGGCGGCTATGGCAGGTGCCCGGGAGATTTTTCAGGCCCGGCAGGTGCTTGCGGAGTTCTTTGGCGCCGATGGGCCGGAACAGGTGGCGTTTACGGCAAATGCGACGGAAAGCCTGAATATGGCGGTTAAAGGTATTTTAAATCCGGGAGACCGGGTGGTGACGACGGTTATGGAGCATAACAGTGTGCTGCGCCCCTTGTATGAAATGGAAGAAAAGGGGATATGCCTGGAAATAATCGCTGCGGATGATCGGGGATGTCTGGATATGGAAGCTATGAAAAAGCCATATTCTCCGGGCCCAAAGCTCTTTTTTGTACCCATGCATCGAATTTGACGGGCAATGTGAATCCGATCCGGCAGATTGGCCGATGGTGCCGTGAAGCCGGGGTGGTTTTTGTGGTGGATGGTTCCCAGACGGGAGGCATCCTTCCCATAGATATGAAAGAAGACCGGATCGATATTCTCTGTTTTACCGGCCACAAAGGCCTTATGGGGCCTCAGGGCACCGGAGGTATCTGCCTGAGAAAGGGAATTTCCATACGTCCGCTTGTAACCGGCGGCAGCGGCATCCGCACCTTTGACCGGAAGCATCCGTCGGTGATGCCGGAGGCGCTTGAGGCAGGAACCCTGAATGGCCATGGGATCTGCGGGCTGAAAGCCGGTGTGGAATATATCCGGGAGACAGGGACAGAGGTCATTTTTTCAAAAAGAAAAGGCCCTCGCCCGGGCCTTTTATGAAAAGGTTTGCGAAATCCCGGGGATACGGCTTTATGGTGATTTTTCCGACACACGCCGTATGCCGATCGTGTCCTTGAATTTAGGTACCGAAGATTCGGGCCGGGTCAGTGACTGGCTGGCAGTGAGGGCGAATATCTGCACCCGTTCCGGCGGTCACTGTGCGCCGCTGATGCACCAGGTTTTCGGTACGGAGGATCAGGGAATGGTCCGTTTTAGTTTTTCAAGTTTTAATACGATGGAAGAAGTGGCGATGGCTGCAGAGGCTTTAAAGAAATATGAGTGAGGAGCAGACAGAGGAATGAGGATCATTCAGGAAGAAAAATTGAATATTTACGCATATCGATTACAGAAAGGTGTAATTTGCGCTGTCAGTATTGTATGCCTGCAGGAAGCTTTCCGGAAGCTCCGGACTCGCAGCTCAGTGTGGATGAGATCCTGAAATTGCCAGGGCCGGAGCGGCTCTGGGAATTAAATATATTAAGGTTACCGGGGAGAGCCTCTGGTACGGAAGGAATGTGAAGTGATTGTCCGTAAACTGAAAGGGATTCCGGGGATTGAGAAGGTGACGCTGACGACCAACGGTGTTCTTCTGGCAGAAAGGTTTGCGGCGCTGACAGCAGCAGGGGATTGATGGGATTAATATAAGTCTTGATACAATGGACAGAGAAAATTACCATCGGCTGACAGGGATGGATCGTTTTGAGGATGTTCTGCAGGGAATCCGGGTTGCGTCTGCAGGGGAGATTCCGGTAAAAATCAACTGCGTGTCCATGAAGGGCTCCGGAGACTGGCAGCAGGTCATGGAAATCGCCCGGGAGCTTCCGGTGGACGTGCGTTTTATAGAAATGATGCCTTTGGGGGCCGGAAAAGGCTTTGACACAGAGGATCATCGGGCGCTGCGCAGGAAAATCGAAGAATTGTATCCGGGCATACAGCCGGACGAAAGGATTCATGGCTGTGGTCCGGCGGTATATTTTAAGATTCCGGGGTTTCAGGGAAGTATTGGATTTATCAGTGCGGTCCACGGGCCTTTTTGTGGAAAATGTAACCGGATCCGTCTGACGGCGGATGGTTTTTTAAAGCCCTGTCTCTGCTATGACACCGCATTGGATCTGAAACCGCTGCTGGGACACAAAAAGGAAGAGACAGAGGAAAAATTGAAACAACGTATGGCGGAAGTCATTTATCATAAACCGGAGGCCCACTGCTTTGATACGCCGGAAAAGGTGACAGAGCATCGGAGAATGGCAGAGATCGGCGGGTAGCAGCCCGGGCGGACTTTCATATAATAGGCATAAGAAGAAAGATTCAAGGGTGGGAAAGGATGGCACAATCCCTCGTTTGGTCCGCCTTAGGGACCGGATTTGCATTTTTGATGACCGTATCCGGCGCTGCGATGGTATTTCTGTTCCGGGAAAAAATCAACGAAGGGCTCCAAAAAATCTTTTGGGCTTTGCTTCTGGAATTATGATCGCGGCATCAGTGTGGTCTCTGATTATTCCTGCAATTGAACAGGCAGAAGAAGCCGGGATGCTTCCGTGGATTCCGGCTGGGGCAGGCTTTCTTTCAGGGGGCCTTTTTCTGTTGGCTGTTGATGATATATTCGTCCGATATACCCGGAAGAAAAACAGGGCGAGCCTTCTTGTCTTTGCGGTGACGCTGCATAATATTCCTGAGGGCATGGCCATTGGTCTGGCTTTTGCCCTGGCAGCCCAGAATATCGAGCAGACGGAGCTGTATGCGGCGGCCTTCGCGCTGGCTCTGGGAATCGGTGTTCAGAATTTTCCCGAAGGGGCTGCGGTATCCCTGCCTTTGCGGCAGGAAGGAATGTCGGCAGGAAAGGCTTTTTCCTATGGGGTATTATCGGCAGTGGTTGAACCTGTTTTTGGAATGGCGGTAGTGATGGTTTCCGCAATGATTCGTCCGGCAATGCCCTGGCTGCTATCCTTTGCGGCGGGGGCAATGATTTATGTGGTTGTGGAAGAATTGATTCCCGAGGCAAATGACCGGGGCACATCCCATCGGGGAACCGTCGGAAGTATTGCCGGCTTTTTGCTCATGATGATTCTGGATGTTGCTTTGTCATTGTAAAGACAGATTGGTAAATTTAGCCGGGAATCTATTGATTTCACCGGAGGATTGCGATAAAATAGGGGCGGACATTATGCCCGGAAAATTGCATAGCTAGATTACAGATGATTTTTAAACACAGCATTTTTAGGAGGATGAGTTATGAACGACCGATACCAGAGTCCGTTGTCCGAAAGATATGCCAGCAGAGAGATGCAGTATATTTTTTCACCGGATATGAAGTTTAAAACGTGGAGAAGACTTTGGATTGCCCTGGCAGAAACGGAAAAGGAACTGGGGCTTCCGATTACCGACGCACAGATTGCCGAACTGAAGGCTGCAAAGGATGATATTAATTATGATGTGGCTAAAGCCAGAGAGAAAGAAGTCCGGCATGACGTCATGTCCCATGTTTACGCCTATGGACAGCAGTGTCCGGCAGCAAAGGGAATTATACATCTGGGGGCCACTTCCTGTTATGTCGGGGATAATACCGATGTGATTATTATGCGGGAAGCTCTGTATCTTGTTCGTAAGAAGCTGTTGAATGTGATGAATGAACTGGCAAAATTTGCCGATACCTATAAAGACCAGCCAACACTTGGTTTTACCCATTTTCAGGCGGCGCAGCCCACAACGGTGGGAAAACGTGCCACACTCTGGCTGAATGACCTGGTAATGGATTTGTCCGATCTGGATTATATCATTTCCCAGTTACAGCTGTTGGGCTCCAAAGGGAACAACAGGGACTCAGGCCAGCTTTTGGAACTTTTCGATGGAGATCATGAAAAATGTAAAGAGGCAGACCGGCGGATTGCCAGAAAGATGGGATTTGACCGGTGCTTTCCGGTATCCGGCCAGACCTATTCCCGGAAGCTTGACAGCCGTGTGCTGAACGTGATTGGCGGTATCGCCCAGAGCGCCCATAAGTTTTCAATGATATCCGTCTCCTTCAGCATCTGAAAGAGATTGAGGAACCTTTTGAAAAGAGCCAGATTGGTTCATCGGCCATGGCTTATAAACGGAATCCGATGCGCAGTGAGCGGATTGCTGCCCTTTCAAGATATGTGATGATTGATATGCTGAATCCGGCGGTGACTGCTGCGACCCAGTGGTTTGAGAGAACGCTGGACGATTCAGCCAACAAGCGTCTCAGTGTGCCGGAAGCCTTTCTTGCCGTTGACGGTATTCTGGATTTATATATGAATGTGGTTGACGGCCTTGTGGTATATCCGAAGGTTATTGAACAGCGTCTGATGAGCGAGCTGCCATTTATGGCAACGGAAAATATCATGATGGATGCGGTAAAACGGGGCGGTGACCGTCAGGAGCTTCATGAACGGATCCGGGAACATTCCATGGATGCGGGACGCAGGGTTAAAGTAGAAGGAAAACCGAATGATGCTGCTGGAACGCATTGCTGCAGATCCGGCCTTCGGAATAACGATGGAAGAACTTCGGGCGATTATGAATCCGAAGAATTTTGTGGGCCGCGGACCGGAACAGGTATCAGAGTTTCTCAGCGAAGTGGTAGAACCGATTCTTCGGGAGAACCGGGAGGTTCTGGGAATGACCTCGAAATTAATGTATAAATCGGAGTGAAAAGACATGATCGGACTATCCATTCTGGATATAAAAATTTCATGGCGGGAATGCTTACCGGAAACATGTTTGATAAGTTTTATCTCTGTGACGGTGCGATTCAGACATTTACGGAATTTCATTTGGGCGGTTATTTAAACCGCCCTTATTTCGATTCGGAAGAATGGGATGCGATGGAAGGCCGGGAACTTTGCCTCTGGTCTGAAGTGAAGCCCTTCGCCTTTCAGCTGATTAAAGGGCATAAGCTTCCCGTGGGCTTTAAATTTGTTTTTCAGCTTTCCCGGGAGAATACAGTCTGGCTTCTGGAAAAATACAGGCCTCCGGTCCGGGAAGCGGATATCGGCGGCCTGTTTATAAATATTAAATATGAGCATCAGAGGCTGGTCTGCACTTCGGGGATTTCCTATAAAACCTTTACTATGGATAAGACTCTGGAACAGTGCTGGGATGAAACCGTCTGCCAGTATTTTAAACAGAATCATATTGCTATAGAAAAACTGTAAAATTCCTTGATTAAGGAAACACCGGTGGTTATTTATGCTGATAATAAAAAACAGCCACCTGTGTCCGGTCCCTGAGAGAAAGCTTATCAAGGATGGAACTCAGATAATTCCGCACGGTTCCTTCGCTTAAGAAAAGTTCAGAGGCAATTTCTTTATTGCTCAGGCCCTCAGCGATGCACCGGATAATTTCAAGTTCCGGGAACTGATATCATGGGCGGAATAGTCATAGCCTTCTTTGGGCTGAATAAGGTCCGGCAGTTTGGAAACGACTTCATGACCAAACACTGTCTGACCGGAATCCACAGCCTGAAGGGCGGGAAGAATACTGTGATAATCCTGCTTGAGAAGATAGCCTTTGGCACCGAGACGGAGCGCTTTGATAATATATTCATCATCAGAGAAGGTTGTAAGAAGCAGGATTTTTGCATTCGGAAATTCCTTCAAAATTTTTTTCGGCGGCCTCCAGGCCGTCCATTTTTTCATACGGATATCCATCAGAAGGACATCCGGCTGATATCTGCGGTATAATTCCACAGCATCTGCCCCGTCTTCACCAACGGCATCCACGGTGACTTCCCGGGAAATTTCGAGAATTGTTTTTAAGGCGCCGGACACGAACCGGTCGTCATCGACGATAATAATATTCACAGGTTTACCTCCTTTGAAAATTTTGGAATGGAAATAAAAATTTTAAAGCCTTTTTCAGTGGTAATCTGCATGGTCCCCTTTAGTGTGACAACCCGTTCCCGCATGTTTTTGATGCCGATGCCGGAGCCGGAATGCATAGAGGTATCGGAGATTTTCGATGTGCTTCCGTTATCCTTGATTAAAAACTGATAGAGGGCCGGATGTTCCCGGAGGACAATGTGTACATGAGAGGCATCGCTGTGTTTCATAATATTTGAAAGACTTTCTTTAGTGATGCTGATAAAACAGTATTTAATTTCCCTTGGAATTTCATAGCCCATGTCATATTCCAAATCTACCGGACAGAAGGTAAAATCCCGGACGAGACTTTGAATAGCATCCTTCAGATTTACCGAGTTGTCATGGAGGTCATGGACACTGCTTCGTATGCTGTCCATGGCTGAATTTAAAGAGCTGTCCAGATTTTCAAGGAGTGGAGTCAGGCCGCTATCCTGATTGACGGCCTTTGCCGCACCTACCATCAGGATGGAACGGGATAAGACGTGGCCCACATTGTCATGGATTTCCCGGGCAATCCGGTTTCGTTCTTTTAAGGTGGCTGTATAGATTTCATAATCCTGCTTTTCCAGCAGGCTTTTATTTTTTTCAGAGAGAAGCAGATTTATTTCCCGGCCATCATCCTGCATTTGATGGAATTTCAGACTCAGGGCTTTATCATGTTCGGCATTATGCTGGAGCAGGGAAGCAAGAAGAAAAGCAAAATGCCGAAAGCCAGAGGCAGAAGCGCCGCCGATGGTGAAAGGGTAAAGTGATAGATATAAAGAAAAATCCCCATGGCTGCCCCTGCTTTTAAATGTTCCCGGAGGAGAATGTAGACCGGAACCGGGAAAAAGAAGAAAAGGCCGGGGAAGCATACAGCGGCCCCAAGAAAAATGAGACTCAGAAGCCGGCGGGAATTTTTGGATTCCATAAAGAAACCGCTGCAGCCAAGCATCAGAGCGGCCAAAAACTGAGAATAAATATAAAGTTGATATCGGTATACAGGACGGAGAACAGGCAGTAGATCAGCAGAAGTCCTGTGTTTTGAAAATATCGCATAAGCTATCCGGCCAGAGGGCCCTTCCTTTCGTAAACTCATATTTATTTTATTATAGTATACATCGGGGCTTTCGGTAAAGCTCCGGAAGAAGATTGTGACATTTGTCATGGAGAACCGTGACAGGGGACACTTGGGAAAAAGGCGGAGAAGGGATATACTGGAAATGTAAAAGGAAGGAGGCCATTCATATGATTGAAATAAAAACCTTGTAAAGCGGTACGGGGATCTGGTAGCCCTGGATCATTTGAATTTAAATGTTCAGGAAGGTGAAATTTTCGGCCTGCTCGGGCCAAACGGCTCTGGGAAAACAACAGCCATCAATTGTCTTCTGGCGCTGTTAAAATATGATAAAGGGAGTATACGGGTTTTCGGGGAGGAAATGAGACCGGACAGCTACAAGGTAAAACAGGAAATCGGCATTGTCCTCCAGAATGTGGCCGTTTTCGATGAATTGACGGTTTATGAAAATATTGATTATTTCTGCGGACTTTATGTGACGGATAAAGGACGGAGAAAAGCCCTTGTGGAAGAAGCCATTCGTTTTGTCGGGCTGGAGGAATTTCGGAAAATGCGTCCGAAGAAGCTTTCAGGAGGTCTGCTTCGCCGGTTAAATATTGCCTGTGGCATTGCCCATAAGCCGAGGCTGATTATTCTTGATGAACCGACGGTGGCGGTAGATCCGCAGAGCCGGAACCGGATTCTGGAGGGCATACAGGAATTGAACCGTCAGGGCTCTACGATTATTTATACCTCGCATTATATGGAAGAAGTGGAACAGATCTGTACCCGGATAGCCATTTTGGATCATGGACGGTGCATTGCTTCGGGAACGAAGGAGGAACTCAAGAATATGATTAAAATGGGAGAGCAGGTGACGGTGGAAGCGGTTGCCCTTGAACCGGAGCATCTGGAAGCCATAAAAAATCTCGCCCATGTGTTTGCGGTGAATTATGAGGAACAGGTTCTGGTTGTTCAGTGTACGGGAGCCAAACATAATCTGATTCGTATTTTGAATTATCTTCAGGCACAGGATATTAGCTTCGGCAGAGTCTTTTCCGAACTTCCGACGCTGAATGATGTCTTTCTGGAACTCACGGGAAAAGAGCTGAGAGATTAGGAGGGACCGGAATGCTGAATTTGATCAAATATAATGTGATTGTAAAACTCAGAAATTTTGATACGCTTTTCTGGCCGTTGATTTTTCCCCTGATTCTGGGAACCCTGTTTTATTTCGGTTTTGGTAATATGGAAGAAGCGAATTTTGAAACGGTTCCGGTAGCTGTGGTGGAAGTGTCCGGCGGTGACAGAGTTTTTCTGGAATTTATAGAGAACATGGAGGCGGATGCGGCCGGGATGGTCGATGTGCAGAAAATGACAGAGGAAGAAGCGGAAAAGGCGCTGAAGGCCCAGGATGTATCCGGTATTTATTATGCAGGTCCGGAGCCATCTCTGACGGTCGGCGGTAATGGTCTTTCTCAGAGTATTCTCCAGTCCCTTTTGGAGAGCTATGTGAACGGAAAAGCGGCCCTGGAGAAGGTTGCTGCAGTTCATCCGGAAGGCATTCAGGCCGCAGTAGCGCAGATGGGGATTATCAGGAAGCTGTTGAACAGGTTTCTCTTGGAGGAAAGACCACGAATGGAATGATTCAGTTTTTTTATGCACTGATTGCCATGGCCTGCCTTTATGGCGCCTTTATCGGCTTTGGTGCGGTGCTGTCCTTTCAGGCAAATCTGACGCCGCTGGCAGCAAGACGGTGTATTACGCCAACCCATAAACTGAAAATTATATTTTCTGAAATGGCCGGCGCTTTTATGATGCATTTCCTGAATGTTATTATTCTGCTGGTTTATCTGAGGTATGTGCTTCATCTGGATTTTCAGGGAAACCTGAGTGAAATGCTTGTTATTATTCTGTTCGGATGTATCATTGGTGTTTCGATGGGAATTTTTATCGGCAGCATCGGGAAAATGGGTGAAGGAATTAAAATTGCCATATTGCTTGCGGTTTCCATGACCTCCAGTTTTCTTGCGGGCCTTATGAACGGCACGATGAAAGACATCGTGGAACGGAACATGCCATTTATGAACCGTATAAATCCGGCATCCGTCATTGCAGACGCATTTTACTGTATTAATGTTTATGGAGACAGAGACAGATATATGCGGAGTCTGGTGACGCTGGTGATCATGAGTGTGGGGATGCTCGGTGCCTCATTCCTGATGGTCAGGAGGGAACGTTATGACAGTATATAAAGGTTATATGAAAATCGTAAAACAGAATAAAGGAATGATTCTTCTATATTTAATTATTTTCTTAGGCACGACCGCCATATTCCAGTCCGTGGCTCAAACGGAGAATTTCAGCAGTTATAAGGCTGAAAGTGTAAAAATTGCTCTGGTGGATGAAGACGGCGGTCCGATGGCCCGGGGATTAAAAGCCTATCTGGAAAATTTTCACGAAGTGACTTTAACGGAGAATCAGCCGGAAGTGCTTCAGGAGAATCTCTTTTACCGCAATGTGGCATATATTGTAAGAATTCCGAAGAATTTTTTGAGAAGTGTATTCTGGAAGGGGAGAAGCTGCAGGTGACCAAAGTGCCGGGCTCCTATACATCCTTTTATGTGGATCAGCAGATAAACAGTTTTATCAACAATGCCCGGACGTATGCAGCGGCCGGATTTTCGGAACAGGAAGCGGCAGCGGCCGGTGAGGAATACCGGCTGGCACAGGTGACAATGGAAAATCTGTCAGGAACAGCAGGAAAGGTACCGGATTATGCCTATTATTTCCGATATATTCCCTATCTGTTTATGGGCGTTCTCTGTTATGCTATGGGGAATGTACTTTCTGCTTTCCGGCGGGGCGATTTACAGAAACGGATGCAGGCTTCGGCTATATCGGGGCGCCGGCAGAATCTGGAAGGACTTCTTGCGGCAGCAACGGTAGGAATAGGACTTTGGCTGTTCAGCATCGGAGTGGCTCTGGTAATTTACGGAAAAACTTTATTTACAGCGGCGGCTTTGTGTATTATTTGCTCAATGCACTTATGATGCTTCTGGTGGCGCTGTCTCTGGCCTATCTGGTGGGGATTCTGGCAAAAAATTCAAGTATGCTGAACGGCATTGTCAATGTGATCTCCCTGGGAATGAGCTTTCTCTGCGGCGTATTTATTCCCCTGGAGTATATGAGCGGGAGCGTCCGGAAAGCTGCCATGTTTCTTCCGGTCTACTGGTATGAAAAAGCCAATGACCTGTTGGCGGATTTTGGAAGGGTTACGGGAAGGTGCAGGTGGAAGTCCTTCAGTGTATCGGCATTCAGTTTGCATTTGCGGCAGCTCTGGTTTGTGTGACGATGGCACTTGCAAAAAAAAAAGAAGCAGACCATGTAAAATAGTTAAAAATGTTAGCACTCAACCGGATTGAGTGCTAATTTTTGTTGACAATCAGAAAAACAGGTATTACAATATGTCTTAGTTAAAAAAATAAGGAGTGATTGTAATGGGAGAAATGATGAAAGAACAGGGAAGTTTGTCCATTAACAGTGAAAATTTATTTCCAATTATAAAAAAATGGCTGTATTCAGACCATGATATATTTGTCAGAGAGCTCGTATCCAATGGCTGTGATGCGATTACAAAATTAAAGAAACTGGATATGTTGGGCGAATATGAAATTCCCGGCGATGAAAAACTGCAGGTGGAAGTCATTGTCAACGCAGAAGACAAAACCATGATCGTCAGGGATAACGGTATTGGTATGACAGCCGATGAGGTGAAAGAGTACATTACTCAGATCGCATTCTCCGGCGCTACCGATTTCCTGGAAAAATATAAGGATAAAACCAATGAAGACCAGATTATCGGTCACTTTGGTCTGGGATTCTATTCGGCGTTTATGGTCGCAGAGCGGGTAACCATTCAGACCCTTTCCTATAAAGAAGGCGCGGAACCGGTATACTGGGAATGTGACGGGGAATCGGAATATTCCATGGCACGAGGCGATAAAGAGAGCCGGGGTACAGAGATTACATTATATCTGAATGAAGATAGTTATGAGTTTTCCAATGAATACCGGGCCCGTGAGGTTCTCCAGAAATACTGTGCATTTATGCCGGTAGAAATTTATCAGGCCAAAGAAGGCGGTGAACCGGAGTATCAGAATATTAAAGAGGAGGAGCTTCGCCCGACAGACAGCATCGAAGAATACTATACAGAACCGGCGAAAACCGAAGAAAAGGAAAATGAAGACGGAACAAAGGAAACGGTTGAAATTGTGCCGGAGCAGAAGATGGTGAAGATTCGCAGACGCCCGTTCCTCATTAATGATACCCATCCGTTGTGGGCAAAACATCCGAATGAATGTACCGAAGATGAGTATAAAGCCTTCTACCGCAAAGTGTTTAACGACTATAAAGAGCCTTTATTCTGGATCCATCTGAATATGGATTATCCGTTTAACCTGAAAGGAATTCTTTACTTCCCGAAAATGAATCTGGAATATGAAGCGGTTGAAGGAACGATTAAGTTATATAACAACCAGGTATTTATTGCCGATAATATTAAAGAAGTAATTCCTGAATTCCTGATGCTTCTGAAGGGCGTTATCGACTGTCCGGACCTGCCGCTGAACGTATCCCGTTCCGCACTGCAGAATGATGGCTTTGTACAGAAGATTTCGGATTATATTACCAAAAAGGTTGCAGACAAGCTTTCAGGCATGTGCAAAACAGACCGGGAAAATTATGAAAAATACTGGGATGATATTAATCCTTTCATCAAATATGGTGTTATGAGGGATGAGAAATTCAAAGAAAAGATGAAAGCCTATATCCTTTATAAAAATCTGGAAGGCAAGTATCTGACATTAGAGGATTATCTGGAAGGAGCTAAAGAAAAGCACGAAAATCAGGTATTTTATGTCACTGATGAAGTGCAGCAGGCGCAGTATATCAACATGTTTAAAGAACAGGGTATGGATGCCGTGATTTTGAAGCATACGATTGATCGAGCCGTTTATCAGCGTTTTGGAAGGGATGATGAAAATCTGAAATTCCATCGGATTGATACGGACTTATCCGATGTCTTTAAAGAAGAGGTCAGTGAAGAAGACAGCAAAGCGCTGGAAGAACATACAAAAACACTGACAGAAATTTTCAAAAAAGCCCTTGGACGGGATAATCTTGAAGTCAAAGTGGAAAAACTTAAAAATACAGAAACCTCTTCCATGATTACATTGAAGGAAGAAAGCCGTCGTATGCAGGATATGATGAAGATGTATGGCATGACAGACATGAGCATGTTTGGAAACGAAGGGGAAACACTGATTTTAAATGCCAATCATGCACTGGTGCAGTATGTTCTGGAGCACAGCGAAGGGGAGCATACAGATCTCATTTGCCAGCAGCTGTATGATCTGGCACTGTTGAGCCATAAGCCGCTGGAAGCCGGAGCTCTGACCGCTTTTATTCAGAGAAGCAATAAGATTATGGAAATTCTGGCAAAATAAATAGTCAATCCCATCAAAAAGGTACAGTCATTTTTGGCCGTGCCTTTTGGCATAATAAGGTAAATCAGCTTGCGAAAAAAGGGGGATTTAGGGTAGAATAAATTATATTCAAAAGGAGGAAGATGTATAATGAAAAAACGGGTTTTACTCACTTTGACAGTGATGGCGCTTGCTGCGGTGGGAATTACAGGCTGCGGCGGCTCCGAAAAAAAGAGACAAAGGCTGCGACAACAGCAGCTGAAACGGAAACGGTGGAAGCAACCGAGGCAGCAAAGGAATATGTTCAGGGAATAACAACAGAAACCGGCTGGGAGAGCCAGTGGCTGAATATGAAGTTTACAGCGGGTGAAGGCGTGACGATGATGTCTGAGGCGGATATGGATGAGGTAATGTCTGCCGGTGAAGAGGTTACCGGAACGGAAACAGACGGTTTTGAATATACTTACGAGATGATGGCATCCGATGCGACAGGAGTAACGAGTGTCGGTGTGATCGTTGAAAAAGCCCTGGTATCACCGGAACAGTATATGGAAGTACTGGTTCAGGAGCTTGAAGGCATGGAAGGTGAAATTACATTTTCTGTAGTGAACGGAATTGTGGATCAGGAATTTTTAGGTCGTCCGATGAAGTTTGTTGAAGTTGATTCGAGCTATCAGGGGGTAAACATGGTTCAGACATATATGATTGGTGAACAGGATGGTTATCTTATTGAGATTATCGGAACCGGAACAGCGGAAACGCGGGAAGCTCTGGAAGGACTTATGAATTCTTTTTCAACGCTGGAATAGAAGGATACTTTTGGGATATAAAGTGAATATGAGATGATTTTGAGGCATAGGAATCATGTTTCTATGCCTCATTTACTTGCAGGAAGTTTTGTATAGTAAAGATATAGGATAAAGAAATATTAAAAAGGAGAATCAATGACATGAAAAAGGAATTTTACTCACTGTGACGGTGCTGTCATTGGCGGTATCCGGGATTACCGGCTGCAGCCCTTCAGAAACGAAAGAAATGACAGGGACCACCGCAGTGACAGCGGAGACAGGAGATGAAACAGAAGCAGCAACGGAGACAGCCGGAGCAACGGAAGCAGCAACGGAGGCAGCCGGCGAAACGGCAGGAGAAGGCGCCGTGGAGGAAGGCTACACGCCGGGGACTATGACGGAAACGGGCTGGGAGAGTTCGTGGCTGAATATGAAATTTACAGCCGGTGAAGGGGTGACTCTCTTATCGGAAGAAGAAAGAGAGACGATTTTACCATCGGTTAAAGACGGAGAAAATGTGCTGGTCTATGAAATGATGGCCAATAGCGCCGATGCTTCGGCAAGTGTCGGAATTATTGTTGAAAAATCCGAATTGTCGCCGGAGGCATATATGGAGCTGATGATCGAGCAGCTTGAAGAAGACGGTCATGGCATGACCTTTTCTGTGGAACAGGAAATCAGAGACAGTGAATTTTTAGGCCGTCCGGCAAAATTTATGCAGATTGATTCGGCATATCAGGGCGTGGAAGTGAATCAGCACTATACCATCCTTCTTCAGGATGGATACCTGATTGAGTGATCGGAACCGGTTCACCGGACAGCGGTGAAGCTTTGGAGGCGCTCATGGCATCCTTTACAACACTGGAATAATCATGGATGAACCGGTATATATTACAATAATGTAAGAGTTTCCAGGGGAAATGTAAGCTACAGCGATGGCATACGTTTCCCTTAAATTGTATACTGGATTTAAATTGAGATGAAAGGATGTTGAAAGATGGTAAATCGGGATGGAGAAAACATGATTTTGGATTCTGTGCGGGAAAGAATTCGCAGACCAAGACTCGGAACAGCTTTAAAGTGGCTGGCAATTGGTGTGGGAATCGGGTTGATTTTCCGGTATTTCAGAGAATATTAAAAAATGTGACTACTTGACAAAGGCTTTGTCTATAGGATAATATAAAAAAGCTGCACGTAGACGGAATTGAAATGAGGTTTGCAATGTATGAAATTATTCTGGATACGCTGAAAGACGGTGTACGTCTTCTGCCTTTTTATTGATTACCTATATTATTATGGAATATATGGAGCATAAGATGAGTGCTCATACCCGTCATATGGTTCAGGCATCGGGACGGTTCGGCCCACTGATCGGAAGTATCGCGGGCATATTTCCCCAGTGTGGATTTTCGGCGGCGGCGGCCAGTTTCTATGCCGGCCGGGTCATAAGCCGGGGAACACTGATCGCTATTTTTCTCTCGACATCGGATGAAATGCTTCCGGTGCTGATTTCCCAGAAAGTACCGGTGAATTTCATCGTATCGATTCTCGGGATGAAGGTGGTCATCGGTATTGCTGCCGGATTTTTAGTGGATCTGGTATTTTCAGTGGTAAAAAAGAACCGAAAGCAGAGATGGATATTCACCATATGTGTGAACACGACCACTGCCATTGTGAAGGTGAAAACAGTCTTTTTAAATCAGCGGTTGTACATACGGTTCAGATATTTTTTCTTTATTCTTTTGGTTTCCTTTATTTTAAATATTATTATTTCTATTATCGGGAGAGACAGTCTGAGCCAGATGATACTGAATCGTCCGGTGATCGGTGCGGTACTTTCCGGTATTGTCGGACTGATACCAAACTGCGCTTCATCGGTTGTTATTACCCAGTTATATCTGGATGGCGCGATGAGTCTTGGATCCATGATGGCGGGGCTTCTTGTCGGCGCCGGTGTCGGACTTATTGTGCTCTATAAATCCAACGATTCCATGCGGGAAAATCTCCGGATTACAGGGCTTTTATATGTGATTGGAGTTGGCGCCGGAATTGCTATTGATTTCCTTGGAATTACATTATAAAATTTGTTTATAATAGGAACAAAGGAGGCAGTCAATATGGTATGGTTCGGACTTGCCGCTGCAATTTGCGGTGAAGATTTGTTTTTTAAAAATTATGTGAAGGAATGCATGGGTAAAAACAGCGAGAAGAAGCTTCCGGGAGATAAGGTGATACTTACAAAAGCTTATAACGACGGAGCGATGCTCGGGTGGCTGAGTGATGCGCCGGAGGTACTTCGCGGGGTAACGATGCTCGGCGTCGGAAGTCTGGCGGGGGCTCTCATGGCCTATTCCGGAAAAAAGGGACATACATGTCAGAAGCTCGGCCTGTCGCTGATGCTGGGCGGGGCAGCCAGTAATGCCTGGGAGCGTATACGGCACGGAAAAGTGACAGATTATATCCGTTTTGACGCAGGGCCGGAAAAATTCCGCCGCATTATTTTTAATCAAGGGGATTTTGCCCTGTTTGCCGGAGCTGTGCTTCTGTTTGCCGGAGAAATTGCCGAGGGAAAATAAAGAGAAAAAAAAGAAGAAAACCTGCGGGGGATAGCAGGTTTTCTTTTTTTATATTATCTACAATTAAAATGGAAAAAAGCAGGTTTATAATTTAATCTGGAAATCCGCATAAGCGCTGGAGCCGTGTTCATGGCCGTCCAGACCGTCCAGTTCTTCCTGTTCGGTGACACGGAGTCCGATGGTTTTGTCGATGACCTTAAAGATGATGAAGGCCATGACCGCAGTGAAAGCGGCGACAGCGGCAACGCCCAGAATCTGAATACCGATAAACTGGATACGGCTCATGCCGTATTCTGCAAGGACGGAATCTTTGGCGAAAACACCGGTCAGAATTGTTCCGAGCATACCGCAGGCCCAGTGAACACCGGTAGCACCGACAGGGTCGTCAATTTTAAGGACCCGGTCGATAAATTCGATGACAAGGACGACAGCGAAACCGCAGATGACACCGATGGCGAGAGCGCCGTAGTTGGAAACGATATCGCAGCCGGCGGTGACACCGACCAGGCCGGCAAGTGCCCCATTCATGGTCATAGAGATATCCGGTTTTCCATAACGTACCCATGTAAAGAAGAGGGCAACGAGTGTTGATGCGGCGGCAGCCAGATTTGTTGTCATGGCGATATTGCCGAGAAGCGGTGTTGCAGCAGTGGTAGAACCGCAGTTAAAACCAAACCAGCAGAACCAGAGGATAAATGTTCCAAGAGCGCCTAATGGGAGGTTATGTCCGGGGATGGCGTTCGGTTTGCCGTCTGAACGGTATTTTCCGATACGCGGTCCAAGAATGGCAGCACCGATTAAAGCGCACCAGCCTCCGACAGAATGTACGGCTGTGGCACCGGCAAAGTCGTGGAATCCGATAGAGGATAACCAGCCGCCGCCCCAAATCCAGTGGCCTGTGACAGGATAGATAAAATGCTGATGCAGGCACTGTATGCCAGATATGCGGCAAATTTTGTTCGTTCAGCCATAGCGCCGGAAACGATCGTTGCGGATGTGGCGCAGAATACGGTGTGAAAAATCATAAATACACCGATTGGAAGTGCGAGTCCAATCCCTTCCTGAAGTGAAGATTGAAGTCCGTAAGGGTTAAAGAAACCGGATAATCCGATAAAGCCGTTGCCCTGGCCGAACATTAATCCAAAACCAACGAGGAAAAAGGCGATTGAACCGATAACAAAGTCCATCATGTTTTTCATAACGATGTTACCTGCATTTTTTGCCCGGGTAAAACCGGTTTCAACCATAGCAAATCCGGCCTGCATAAAGTATACAAGGCATGCGGCGATCATTGTCCATACAATATCTAATAAGTTATATTCCATAATAAGCGGCCTCCTTTTTTTGAATCAACATAGCAAGCAGTGTATTTTAGAGAGCTTCCTTTCCGTGTTCACCGGTACGGATACGCACAGCATCGGCAACATCATAAACAAAAATTTTACCATCGCCGTAAGTTCCGGTTGTAATCTGCTGGACGACTTTTTCGATAATGCCGTCGGCAATTTCTGCCGGAACGACGGTTTCCACTTTCACCTTCGGCAGAAGATTGACGGAATAGGCGGTGCCGCGGTAGATTTGTGTATAGCCTCTTTGATTGCCGTAGCCCATAATGTTTGAAATCATGACACCGCTGGCTTTGCAGTCATCGAGGATGGCTTTCAGGCCTTCAAGCTTTTCGGGCTTGATAATGATTTCCAATTTCTTCATAATGATTCCCTCCTGTAAGATAAATTTTCTGGAAGAATAAAAAGAGCATCTTCGGGGTGGAAATCACTTCCATCCGAAGACGCCCTTGCCTTAATCTGGGTCTTATTATAAGCCTAATATTTTGAAAGTCAATGAGAAATCCGGAAAAAATTTATATTTGGTGAAATTTCACGAAATATTTCAAAAATCAAGAGAAAGTTCAAACAATTTGCGAATAAAGAGCTTCTAACTGCTTCAGACAGTTTTCAAAAACGCTCAAAGCGGCTTCCGTCGGTTCCGGTGAAGTCATATCTACGCCACAGGATTTTAGTAAATCCATGCAGTCCATGGAACATCCGCCCCTCAGGAAACGTTTGTAATTTGCCAGAGCATCCGGTGCGTTGGCAAGTATCCGGCTGCCGAAGGTGATGGCGGCGGAAATGCCGGTGGCATATTGATAGACATAAAACGGTGTATAGAAATGAGGAATCCGGGCCCATTCCATGGAAATTTCTTCATCAACAACCATATCCGGTCCGAAGTAGAGGCGGTTTAAATCCCGGTAGGTATCACAAAAGGGTATCGCAGGTTAAGGCTTCACCGGCGGCTTCCTGTTCGTGGGTAATTTTTTCAAACTCGGCAAACATGGTCTGACGGAACACAGTGCCCTTAAACATATCCAGCAGATGATTGAGCAGCCAGGCCTTTTCTTCTTTATTTTCCGCTTTTTCCAGCAGATGGTTGATAAGCAGATATTCGTTGCAGGTGGAAGCGATTTCCGCCACAAAAAATATTATATTCGGAGTTGATATAGGTCTGGCTTTCATTGGTATAGCAGGAATGCAGGGAATGTCCCATCTCATGGGCAAGGGTAAAAACATTGTCCAGATTTCCCTGATAATTCAGGAGGACATAGGGGTGGGTGCCGTAAACACAGGTGGAATAGGCCCCGCTGCGTTTGCCCTGATTCTCGTAAATATCAATCCAGCGGTTGTCGAAGCCTTGCCGGAGCTTGTCCAGATAATCCTGTCCCAGAGGGGCAAGGCCTTCAAGAACCATCTGTTTTGCTTTTTCAAAGGGAATTTAGGGAGAGTCATAGTCTGTGATCGGTGTATAAACGTCATACATATGAAGCGCATCCACACCGAGAAGTTTTTTTCGGAGAACCACATAGCGGTACATGGCAGGCAAAAAACGGTGGACGGTTTCAATCAGCCGGGTATAAACGGCTGTCGGAATGTTATGGGCATCCAGATGGGCTTCCATAGTGGAGGCATATTTCCGGGCTTTGGTGTAAAGAGTTCTTTTTTTTTACATTGGCGCTGTAGGCAGCGGCCAGTGTGTTTCTAAAAGATGCATAGGTGTGATACAGGCCCATAAAAGCATCTTTGCGTACCTGACGGTTCTTGCTTTCCATCAGAGAGATAAAACGGCCGTGGGTAATTTCTATCTGTCCGCCATTGCCGTCATCAATGGAAGGAAAGCGCAGGTCCGCATTATTAAACATATTAAAAATTGTCTGAGGACCATAGCTCATATCGCCGCTCAGAGACAGAAGTTCTTCTTCTGCAGCGGAGAGGGTATGGGCTTTCTGACGCAGTGTATCTTCCAGAAAGTGACGGTAATTTTCAAGGCCCTTTTCTTTGGAAAACCAGCCGGTTAAGGTTTCTTCCGTCAGAGTCAGCAGCTCCGGCGATTCCCAGGCGATGGCAGCGGCAAAAACGGGTATAGAGCCCGAGGGCCTGATTTTTCAAAGCCTGAGTCTTTGTATTTCCGGTATCCTGGTCTGAGGACTGAAAGGCATAGCTGTAAAGCCGGTCAAGGTTTAAAGCCAGAGCGTCTTTTTCCTGAAGATAGGCCAGTAAATCCGAAGGGGACTGACTGATTTTTCCCCGCCAGGACGGGAGATGCCCGATCTGAGCTTCGGTTTCTTTAAAAGCTTCTTTAAAAGCCTCTTCCTTTGGAAAAAGAGGGTCAGATCCCAGGTATCCTGAACATTTATTTCCGGGCGTTTGGGTAATCTTTTTTTGCGTTGTCATAATTGAACCTCCTGTGATTGGAATTCGGATGATTATACGAATATTCTAAGTATAATAAATTATTGTATTTTTATCAATAATCCATTGATTTTTTTTGACAATCGGATAAAATGTAGGTGACAATTTAATAATGAGAGGAATTACTTATGAGAGGTAGAAAATCATGAAAAAAAGAACAAACAGGATTCTTTTAGGAGTAATGACACTTGTAGTAACTGCTGCACTCAGCGCATGCGGAGGCGGCAAGGGAAACGAGACTTCAGCAGAGAGTAAGAACTCTTCGGAAACAACGACCACTGAAACCGGAGCAGAAACTGGAAGCGCAGCGAAAAAAGGCGGCGAAGTGACAGTAGGTATTGCTCAGGATTTGGACAGTCTTGACCAGCACAAAATGGTGTATGCAAGAACTAAGGAAGTTTTATTCAATGTCTTTGAAGGCCTTGTAAAGGCTGATCAGAACGGAGACCTTGTGCCTGCAGTTGCAAGCGAATATGAGGTTTCTGAGGATGCAAAGGTATATACCTTTACATTGAGAGACGGAATCACATTCCACGATGGCTCAGCCGTCACTGTGGAAGATGTTAAATATTCTATTGAACGCTATGCGGAGATTCAGGGCGAATCCTCCGCATTTTCTATTTTAGAAAGTGTGGATGCCGTGGATGACAAAACCGTTGAAGTTCATTTATCTGAAGGAAACTCGGAGTTCCTGGCGAACCTGACACTGGCTGTGCTTCCGCAGAGCAACGAAGCAAACTTCGAAACTCAGCCGATCGGAACCGGTCCGTTCAAGTTTGTATCATTTACACCGGGACAGAGCTTTGTTGTTGAAGCTTATGAAGGTTACTGGAATCCGGAACTGCCATATCTTGACAAAACAACCTTCAAGATCGTTGCAGATGCGGATACGGCTTTAACCGAGCTTCAGGCAGGAACGCTGGATGTTTACCAGTACCTGACAGAAGATCAGGCAAGTACGCTGACAAGCGGATTTAATATTGTTCAGGGAAGTATCAACTATGTTCAGGGACTTTTCCTGAATAATGACTTTGAGCCGTTTAAGGATGTTCGTGTTCGTCAGGCGGTGAACTATGCTGTAGATAAGGATATGATCAATGAATTCCTGTTCAGCGGCAAGAGCCATATTATCGGAACGAATATGATTCCGGCATTTAAGAAATATTATAACGAAGAAACAGAAACCTACTATACAAGAGATGTTGAAAAGGCAAAGGAACTTCTGGCCGAGGCAGGCTATGCCGACGGATTTGATCTGGTGATCACAGTTCCGAATAACTATGCGCCTCATGAAAGTACGGCACAGATTATTGTTGAAAACCTGAAAGAGGTTGGTATTAATGCAACGATCAATCTGATTGAATTTTCCACATGGGTGGACGAAGCTTATAACGGACGTAATTATGAAGCCACAGTCGTTGCTGTAGACGGTACCCTGTCTCCAAGCAGTTGGCTGGCTAAAAACTTAAGCACATCCTCCAACAACTTTACAAACTTTAACAATGCGGACTTTGACGAGGCTTATACAACCGCTTTAGCATCCATTGATGATGCAGAGAAAGTTGAACTTTATAAAAAATGCCAGATGATTCTGGCAGAAGATGCCGCTTCTGTATATATTCAGGATCCGGCAAATCTGGTAGCACTGAATGAAAAACTGGATGGCTATGTATTCTATCCATGCGCTGCTCAGGATATGTCTTTAGTATATTTTAAATAATAAGAGATAAACAGATTGGAAAGGGCACAAGGAAGACCATGAAATACATGATAAAAAAATAACAACTCTCATTATAACTTTGTTACTTGTATCCGTGGTCACCTTTGTGGCCTTTTCTGTCATTCCGGGCGACCCGGCTTCCACAAAACTCGGAACCTATGCGACACCGGAACGTATTGAAGCTTTAAGAGAAGAGATGGGACTCAACAAGTCTCTGCCGGAGCGGTATGTGGACTGGCTGGGGAATGCGCTGAAGGGTGATTTTGGCGAGTCCTATCAATATGACGGGGTTCCGGTCAGCGAGCTTTTAAATCAGCGGCTGCCGGTGACCGTCATTTTAGCGTTGATGTCCTTTGTGATTATTCTGGTCATATCGATTCCTCTGGGAATTGTATCGGCCAGGAAAGAAGGGACATGGATTGATGTTTTTATTAATATGTTTACCCAGGTGACGATGGCAGTACCTGCCTTTTTTTTCCTGGGAATGATTCTGACCTACTTTTTTTGGACTGGTTCTTAAATTTTTCCAGCCGGGGAAATTTGTCATGCCTCAGGAAAGCCTGGGGAAATGTCTGGCATATCTGATTTTTCCGGCCATTGCCATTGCCCTTCCGAAGATTGCCATGGTGGTGAAATTTTTAAGAAATTCTGTACTCAGTGAAGTGAAAAAAGACTATGTACGTACGGCTTACAGTAAAGGAAACCGTACGAAGAAAGTATTATATATACATGTTTTCCAGAACGCACTGATTCCGGTCATTACCTTTATTGCGATGGTTGCCGCCGAGATACTGGCGGGCAGCATTGTCATCGAGCAGGTGTTCAGCGTGACCGGGATGGGACGGCTTCTGGTAACGGCCATAACGAACCGGGATTATCCGATCGTTCAGGCGGTTGTTCTTTATATTACGGTGATTGTGATTATTATTAATTTTATTGTGGATATACTTTATCAGTTTGTAGACCCGAGGGTGCGTACAGAATAGGAGCACAGGATGAAGAAGAAAAAAAATAAATTACAATTTAATGATTGGATTGATTCTGACGTCCGTTGTTGTTCTTATGGCGGTCATCGGCCATTTCTGGACGCCCTACGGAACGACAGAGATGAATGGAGTGCTGAAAAATGCGGCGCCGTCACTGGCCCATCCCTTCGGAAATGATAATTTCGGGCGGGATATTCTGAGCCGGATTATGAACGGGATGGGAACGACCTGCTTTGTAGCCCTGTGTACCGTCGGCATTGGTGTTGTATTCGGCACATTGATTGGCGCCATTACCGGATTTTTCGGGGGATGGCTGGATGAAATCATTATGCGTCTCAACGATGCGCTGAGCGCCTTTCCGAGTATTCTTCTCGCATTGATTTTTATCAGCCTCTTGGGACCGGGAAAAAATAATATCATTCTGGCTCTCGGTATTTTGTTTATTCCGAGCTTTGCCCGTATTGTCCGGAGTGAAATTATCCGGTACAAGGAGCTGGAGTTTGTAAAAAGCGCCCAGGTGATGGGGGCAGGAAAATTACGGATTATTTTTGTACACATTCTTCCGAATGCCATGGTCAGCATGCTGACATCGGCGACGGTGGGATTTAACAATGCGGTTCTGGCGGAAGCCAGCATGAGCTATCTGGGTCTCGGCGTTCAGCCGCCGGAACCGAGCCTTGGACTGATGCTTTCCGATGCGCAGGCCTATCTGCAGATCGCGCCCTGGGCGGCGATTTTTCCGGGACTTGTGATTGTCATTATTATTTTAGGATTCAGTATGATCAGTGAAGGCCTTCGGGTGCATCAGATGAGATAGGAGCAGACGATGGGTGAAAAACTTTTAGAAGTCAAAAATTTAACCATTGGTTTTCCCTCGGAGAACGGGATGCACACAGTGGTGGATGATGTGAGCTTTACCATGAAGTATGGTGAGATTGTCGGAATTGTCGGTGAATCCGGTTCCGGAAAGAGCATGACGGTTCAGACGATTATGGGGCTGAAAAAGCCGGAAGCCCAGATACAGGCCGGAGAGATTCTTTTTAATGGAAAAAATCTGCTGGCGATGACCGGAGACGATCGGCGGAAATTCAGGGCAATGATATGTCCATGGTTTTTCAGGAGCCAATGACATCCCTGAATCCGGTAAAGAAAATCGGATGGCAGGTTGCTGAAAGCCTGAAGATCCATACATCGCTGCCCGATGATGAAATTCACGGCCGGGTTGTGTCAATCTTAAAGGATGTCGGACTTCCAAATCCGGAGGAGCTGTGTAAGAAATATCCCCATCAGCTATCCGGCGGTATGCGGCAGCGGGTGATGATCGCCATGGCCATGATCTGCTGGCCGAAGCTTTTGATTGCCGATGAACCGACGACAGCCCTGGATGTGACGGTTCAGGCCCAGATTCTTCAGCTTCTGAAGAAGATTCATGCGGAAGCCAACACCTCGATTTTATTTATTTCCCATGATTTGAATGTGGTGAAGGAAATTTGCCAGAAGGTCATTGTGATGTATCAGGGAAAGATTGTGGAAACGGGTTATACAGAGGAAGTGCTGTACCATCCGAAACATGATTATACAAAACATCTGATTGCCGCCATACCGAGAAATCAGGAGGATACCCGGGAGGACGACATGGTCATGACCGCTAAGGATCTGAATGTTTATTATTCTGTAAAATCCGGCGGAATTTTCGGCAAAAAAGAAAATAAGCATGTGCTCCAGAATGTGGACTTCTTTATCCGAAGAGGTGAAATCCTCGGACTTGTGGGTGAGAGCGGCTGCGGTAAATCAACGCTGGCAAAATGCATTGTCGGATTAAATAAAAATTATACGGGAACGCTGGACATCCGGGAGGCCCATCCACAGCTTGTTTTTCAGGATCCTTACAGTTCGCTGAATCCGATGAAAAAAATCGGATGGATTCTGGAAGAACCTCTGAGGGTTAACGGGATAAAAGATAAGGCGGAGCGAAAGCGTCGGGTTGATGAGATGCTTGTGCAGGTCGGACTGGATCCATCCTTTGCAGAGCGTTATCCCAATGAGCTATCCGGCGGGCAGCGGCAGCGGATCGTATTGGCAGCGCTTTAATTTTAAATTCAAAATTTATTGTGGCTGATGAGCCGGTGTCGGCCCTGGATGTGACGGTTCAGTCACAGGTGCTGAATCTTTTGCTGGATCGCATCGAAGCCAGCAGCTGACCTATCTGTTTATCTCCCATGATTTGAATATCGTGCGGCATTTCTGTAACCGGGTGATCGTCATGTATCTGGGTGAAATTGTGGAGGAGGCAGAGGTCGAGGAAATTTATGAGGATCCGAAGCATCCGTATACCCAGCTGCTGTTTCATTCCATATTGACGGATGAGCGTAAACTGCGGAAAATTACAGATTCAGAGCAGAGCCGCGAAGATGCTTCCGGTGAAGGCTGCCCTTTTTATCAGCGGTGTACGGGCCGGAGTGATATTTGCCGGAAACATCGGCCGGAGCGTAAAAATATCAGTCCGGATAAGGAACATCCGCATTGGGTGAAATGTTTTAAATATTAATAAATAATTTAGGGCAGGGATGTTACATAATATAGACATACCCTGTCCTTTTCTATAAGATAAAGGAGAATTATGAAAAGAAATATTAAATTACTTATGGAATATGACGGCAGCCGTTATGATTGATGGCAGCGGCTTGGAAAGAAGAGCGGTGGAACGACCATTCAGGGAAAGCTGGAAGAAGTTCTTTCAAAAATGTGCGGTGAACCGATTGAGGTGATTGGCTCCGGACGGACCGATGCGGGGGTTCACGCCCGGGGACAGGTGGCGAATTTTCATACGGACAGTGATATGAAATGCTGGGAGATGAAATACTATCTGAACCGGTATTTGCCCCAGGATATCGGTATTCTGTATGTGTCCGATGTACCGGAACGGTTTCACAGCCGTCTGAATGCAGTTTCCAAGCGGTACATTTACCGGGTGGCTATCGGGGATGTTCCTGCGTATTCGACCGGAAATATACCTGGTACTGTTTTGACAGGCTGGATATCGGCCGGATGAAAAAAGCTGCGGCACTGATGGCGGGCGAACATGATTTTAAAGGATTTTCATCCGTAAAGAAATCCAATAAGTCCACGATACGGACAGTCAGCCGCATCGATATCGATGTCAGGGACAGGGAAATCGATTTGATTTTTGAAGGGAACGGCTTCTTATACAACATGGTGCGGATTATGGCGGGGACGCTGGTAGAAATCGGTGCCGGAGACCGGGAACCGGAATCGGTCAGTGAAGTATTCCGGACGAAGGACCGGGAGAAGGCGGGGATGACGCTGCCGCCTCAGGGTCTGTTCCTGGATGAAGTTTGTTATCCATAAGGAGGATGGACATATGGTAAAGATTGAAGGAAATCAGTTTTCGGAGGATTGCCATCGGAACTGTAGAGATTCTGAAGAAAAAAAGACGGTCAGGTTCAGCGCCGGCATGTGGAAAATACAGAAGAAGAGATCGCCGCTATGAAGCTGCGGGAGAACTGGCAAAACAGCAGCTTCAAAGCCTTTATGAAAAGGCGCTGGAGGAGGTGGGCGAAGCCTCTGCAGCCATTTTCAGAGTTCATGAGCTGATGCTTTCGGATATGGATTTTGCAGATTCAATCACCAATATGATTCGTACACAGAATGTCAATGCAGAATATGCAGCGGCAATAACGAGCGACAATTTTTCAGCCCTTTTTGAGGCGATGGATGATGATTATATGCGGGCCCGGGCGGCGGATGTGAAAGATGTTTCGGAGCGGCTGATACGGATTTTAAGCGGACAGGACCAGGGGGCATTCAGGGAAAGGAAGCGGTGATACTGGCAGCGGAGGATCTGGCGCCAAGCGAAACGGTTCAGCTGGATAAATCAAAGATCTTAGCCTTTGTCACCCGTTATGGTTCGGCCAATTCCCATACAGCCATTCTGGCCCGGACAATGAATATTCCGGCGGTGATCGGTGCGGATTTTCCGGAGGATTGTCATGGGAAAATGGCAGTGGTCGATGGCTTTTCCGGCTGTATTTATATTGATCCGGAGCCGGAGCTTCTGGAGGAGATGAAGAAGCGTCAGACGGAGGAATTGAAAAAACGGGAGCTGCTTCAGAACCTTAAAGGAAAAGAAAACATCACAAGGGGCGGAAAAAAGATTCAGGTCTATGCCAATGTGGGCAGTGTATCCGACGTAGTGACCGCGATGAAAAATGATGCCGGCGGCATTGGTCTGTTCGGAGCGAGTTTTTTATATCTGGAAAAGGATCATTATCCGACGGAAGAAGAACAGTTTCAGGTGTATAAAAGAGTGGGCGAGACTATGGCGGGGAAAAAGGTGATTATCCGGACCCTGGATATCGGTGCGGATAAGCAGATTGATTATTTTCAGATGGAATCTGAAGAAAATCCGGCAATGGGATACCGGGCGATCCGGATTTGTCTGGACCGGGTGGATGTATTTAAGACCCAGCTCCGGGCCCTTTACAGAGCCAGCGCCTATGGAAATATTTCCATTATGTATCCGATGATTATTTCTTTGGAAGAAGTGCGGCAGATTAAAAAGATTTCTGCGGAGGTTCGTCAGGAACTGAGGGATGCAGGGATTTCTTTTGAAAAGGTGGAAAGGGGATTATGATTGAAACACCGGCAGCGGCGGTGATCAGTGATCTTTTGGCGGAGGAAGTGGATTTCTTCAGCATAGGGACCAATGACTTATCCCAGTATACACTGGCGATTGACCGTCAGAATCCGAAACTGGACAGTTTTTTCAATCCCCATCATCCGGCGATTCTGCGCCTGTTAAAGATGGTGGCGGAGAATGCCCATAAGGCCGGAATCTGGGTCGGGATGCGGAGAACTCGGTGGGGATCGACGCTGACACAGACATTTCTGGATATGGGAATGGATGAGCTGTCCGTTTCTCCGGCGATGGTACTGCCGCTCCTGACTTTAGTCTGTTGAACACGGGTGAGTTTCTCAACAGAGAAATGAACCTGTGTGAAATAAAAACCACTTGCTATGCAAGTGGAGCAGTAGAAGGCTTATAGCGTTGGAAAAACCCCCGATGTTATAATTAGTGTGGGTCCTAAACCGCACTAAAAACAAAGGAGGTATCCATATGGATAATAATAGTTTATCACATACGACATGGGAATGTAAATATCATATCGTATTTGCACCAAAGTTTCGTAGACAGATAATATATGGAAATATAAAAGCAGATGTGGCAAATATATTAAGTACATTATGTAAAAGAAAAGGTGTCGAAATTATAGAGGCAGAATGCTGTAAAGACCATGTGCATATGTATGTGAGGATTCCACCAAATATAAGTGTATCATCATTTATGGGATATTTAAGGGAAAAAGTTCGCTCATGATATTTGATAGGCATGCCAATTTAAAGTATAAATATGGGAATCGAAAATTTTGGTGCCGAGGATATTTTGTAGATACCGTTGGAAAAAATGGCAAAAAAATTGAAGAATATATAAGGAATCAATTATTGGACGATCAGGCATATGAGCAACTGAGTTTCAAAGAATATACAGACCCGTTTACGGGTGAGCCAGTAATAAAAGGTAAATAAAAAGAGGCCCTTTAGGGCTAACCAGAGGAAATGGTGCGGTTGGGGCTTTTGATTCGTAGGGCCTTTGAGGCCCATGCCGGTAATCGCCCCTTACAGGGGCAGAGCAAACCACCAGTTTTCACTGGTGGTTCTGTGTGGGAATTGACATCGGCACTTCCACGACCCAGGTGATTTTCAGCCGGCTGACCTTTAAAAATTCAGCCGGATATTTTGCTGTTCCTCATATTGCGATTGTGGATAAGGAAGTTGTTTATAAAAGCGATATTTACATAACGCCCCTTAAAAACCGGACAGCCATTGACGGTGCAAAGGTCCGGGAGATTGTTGCCGGAGAGTTTGAGAAAGCGGGCTATGGACCGGAGGATACCCAGACAGGGGCAGTAATTATCACCGGAGAGTCGGCCAGAAAAGAGAACTCAGAGATTGTCCTTCAGGAGCTCAGTGATTTTGCCGGAGAGTTTGTTGTATCCACGGCAGGTCCGGACCTGGAAGCGATCATTGCCGGAAAGGGCAGCGGTGCCCGTCAGTATTCCATTGACTGTCAGTGCCGGGTGGCGAATCTGGATATTGGCGGTGGAACGACGAACCTTGTCGTTTTTGATTCGGGAGAGGTTGTGGGCAAAGGCTGTCTGGATATCGGCGGCCGTTTGATGAAAGTGGATCCGGAGCGGAGAATCACTTATGTCAGCGACAGTGTCCGGCGCATCGGAGCCTCTGAGGGGATATTCCTGAAGACCGGGGAACCGGCGGCATATTCCGGGATTTTTGAAATTGGCAGGGCTATGGCAGAACTGCTTTATGCATGGCTGACAGGCCGTGACACATCCCTTTTGAAAGAAATTCAAACGCCGGGCAGCTCTGAATTTTTATATGACAAACCGATACAGGCCCTTTGTTTTTCCGGCGGCGTGGCGGACTGTATTTATCATGCTTCGGGCGATTCATGGGACAGATACGGTGATATGGGCATTATCCTCGGAGAAGCTATCCGGGAAAGCCGTTTGTTTACAGATTTCCGTGTGATTGAGGCGAAGGAAACGATTCGGGCGACGGTAGTGGGGGCGGGAAGCTACACCACATCCGTATCAGGGAGTACGATTACATATAACAGGGATGTTTTTCCCCTTAAAAATGTGCCGGTATTGAAGCTGGATGCCGGTGAACAGAACAGCTGTTTTGCCGGGGACAGGGATGCGTTGCGGGAAAAGATGCAATGGATGCAGAGCCAGAGTGACAGCCGTCAGTTGATACTGGCGATGAAGGGAAAGGCGGACCCGTCTTACGTGGAGACGAAGCGGCTTGCCGCCTGTCTGGTATCGGTACTGGATGAGCTGCTGGAGCGGGGACAGCCGATGATTATTGTGCTGGAATGTGATATGGCCAAGGCGTTGGGCCAGATGATGATACCGATTGAAACGGCATATCCACGGGATGTGATCGCATCGATTCGGTTCAGGTGGACCAGAATGATTTTGTGGATATGGGAAAACCGCTGGTAGACGGTCTGGTGATCCCGGTGGTGGTAAAGACATTGATATTTGGATAAGGTGGTGCATTATGGCATATCAGACATTATTGGGGGGACAGCTTTTCCGGTTTGATTCGGTAAAAGAAGTCCTTGCGAAGGCAAATGAAGAAAAATCAGGGGATATTCTTGCCGGAGTGGCCGCTGCATCGGATTTGGAAAGGGTCGCGGCAAAGGAAGTGCTTTCCGGAATGCTGTTAAAGGATTTGCGTGAAAATCCGGTCGTTCCTTACGAGGAAGATGATGTGACCCGGATGAATCAGGACAGCATTAACGAGACATTATATCATAAAATTAAAAACTGGACCGTCAGTGATGCGGGAATGGATTTTAAGCTATTCAACGACAGAAAGTCAGATCCGGGACATGTCCCGGGCGCTGACCAGTGAGATGGTGGCAGGGGCAGCAAAGCTGATGACGAATCTGGACCTGGTTTACGGGGCACAGAAGATTCAGGTCCCGGCCCGGTGCAATACGACCATCGGTCTGCGGGGAACGATGGCGACCCGGCTTCAGCCAAATCATACAACGGATAACGTGGAAGGGATTACCGCCTCGCTTTTTGAGGGACTGAGCTATGGCTGCGGCGATGCTCTGATCGGATTGAATCCGGTGAATGACACCGTATCCAGTCTGGCTGAGGTCCTGAGACGATTTGACGAAGTAAAGAATAAATTTGAAATTCCGACCCAGATCTGTGTTCTCGGCCATGTGACGACCCAGATTGAAGCGGTGAAGCAGGGGGCGCCGTGCGATATGATTTTCCAGTCCATTGCGGGCAGTGAAAAGGGAAATAAAGCCTTTGGCTTTACGACAGATACATTAAGAGAAGCAAAGGAATTGCTTCGCAGACAGGGAACGGCCATGGGACCGAATGTGATGTATTTTGAAACGGGGCAGGGCTCTGAGCTGTCTTCCGATGCCCATTTCGGCGCCGATCAGGTGACGATGGAAGCCCGGTGCTATGGCTATGCCAGGAATTTGCACCATTTATGGTGAATACCGTTGTGGGATTTATCGGTCCAGAATATCTGTATGACAGCAAGCAGGTAATGAGAGCCGGACTGGAAGATCATTTTATGGCAAAGCTTTCCGGGGTGCCGATGGGATGCGACTGCTGCTATACGAATCATATGCAGGCAGACCAGAACGATATTGAAAATCTTGCCATGCTTCTTGGCAGCGCCGGAGTGAATTACATACTGGGCGTTCCGGGCAGTGATGATATTATGCTGAACTATCAGACAAATGCCTATCATGACGTGAATGCGGTCCGGGAAATTTTAGGAAAACGGCCGATCCGGGAATTTGAAATCTGGCTGGAGAAGATGGGAATTATGGAAAACGGGCGGCTCACAGAAAGAGCAGGAGACCCAACGATATTTTTAAAACGGAGATAGGGGGATGAGAAATGCTGACACAAGGTCAAATTGATGGGATTGCGGAAGCGGTGCTGCAGAGCCTAAAGGCAGGTCTGTCCCAAAATCCGGAAGAGCAGGCGGCGAAGGGAAGGACTGCCAATGGTCCGGTGGAGGCCAGTACAGTGATTCCTCTCGATATTTCAGCGGCGGCGGAAGAAGCTTCGGCGGCAGGGTCTGGTGAGAATTTGGAGGATATCACATCTTCGGAGGTTCGGAAGCTGCCGCTGCTGGATCATATCGAAGACCGTGAGGGCTGGAACGGATGATGGCCCGGACAACGGCCCGGATCGGTGTGGGAAACTGCGGACCACGGTTAAAGACGCAGACGATGCTGACCCTCCGGGCGATCATGCTGCAGCCAGAGATGCGGTATTTAAAAATGTCGGTCAGGAATTACTGGACCGGCTTGGATTGTTTACGATAGAAACCCGGTGCAGCAGTAAGGATGAGTTTCTGACCCGTCCGGATCTTGGTCGGGTATTTCCGGAAGAAAAGCCTTGAGACACTCCGAGCTAAATGTGCCCGGGATGTGGATGTCCAGATCTATGCGTCCGACGGCCTGTCATCCACGGCGATCGAAGCGAATCTGGAGAACATTCTTCCCGTCATTATGGATGGGCTGAAGGCCGGAGGTTTAAAAACAGGCACACCGTTTTTTGTGAGAAACGGCCGTGTGGCTGCCATGGATCAGATTTCGGAAACCCTGAATGCCAGAGTGACCTGCGTGCTGATCGGGGAGCGTCCGGGACTGGCAACGGCAGAGAGCATGAGCGCTTATATTGCCTATCAGGCGACGGTGGGAATGCCGGAAGCCCGGCGGACAGTTGTATCCAATATTCATAGTAAGGGAATTCCGGCGGTGGAAGCAGGCGCTTATATTGTGGATGTGATCCAGAAGATACTTGAGGCCAGGGCCAGTGGCGTGGAGCTTAAGAAATAGGAGGGGCTCTGATGAAACATGATGCGATAAAGACAACGGTTCTCAGTATAAAGATGATACCCAATGCCGACCCCATGCTGCGGGAAGCTTTACAGTTAAAAGCGGATGAGCGGAGTCTGGGGCTGATAACGACGGACTGTGATGATGTTTCCTATGCGGCCCTCGATGAGGCGACGAAGAAGGCGGAAGTCCGTGTGGCCTATGCCCGGAGCATGTATGCCGGGGCAGGAAATGCCAGTACCCGGCTTGCCGGGGAGTTTATCGGAATCCTTGCCGGGAAAAATCCGGCAGAAGTCCGGAGCGGTCTTGAGGCAGCGGAACTTTATATCGAAAGGGACGCTCATTTTTACAGTGCGGATGCAGAGGATTCGGTTGTTTATTTTGCCCATTGCATTTCGAGGACCGGCAGTTATTTATCGGAAGGCGCCGGCGTTCCGGAAGGAACACCAATGGCTTATCTGATTGCTCCGCCTCTGGAAGCAATGGTTGGCCTGGATGCCGCTTTAAAGGCAGCCCAGGTAGAAATGAAAGTATTTTACGGACCGCCGTCTGAGACGAACTTTGCCGGAGGCCTTCTGACAGGGGATCAGGCCGCCTGTAAAGCTGCCTGTGAGGCCTTTGCGGAAGCGGTGAATAAAATCGCAGACGATCCGTTAAATTATTAGAAAGGAAGGAAACCTATGGGACTTGATATGGACTTGCAGTCAATCCAGGAAGTCAGGGATTTGATTCGCAATGCAAAAAAAGCCCAGGAAGAATTTGCGTCATATGACCAGAAACGGATCGATGGTATTGTCAAAGCCATTGCCGAAGCCTGCGCAGCCAATGCAGAGAAGCTGGCAAAGATGGCGGTTGAAGAAACCGGATTTGGCGTATGGCAGGATAAAGTTCTGAAAAATCTTCTTGGAAGCACCATTACCTATGAATCGATTAAGGATATGAAAACCGTTGGTGTCATCCATGAGGATGGCGCAAAGGGAATTATGGAAGTGGGCGTGCCAATGGGCGTTATTGCCGCGCTGATTCCATCGACCAATCCGACATCGACGGTCATGTATAAAACGCTGATCTCTTTAAAGGCGGGCAATGCAATTATTATCAGCCCCCATCCGGGCGCAAAAACTGTATTCTGGAAACGGTAAAGGTTATTCAGGAGGCAGCACAAAATGCAGGAGTACCGGAGGGACTGATCGGCGCCATTCATCTGACAACGATGGAAGCGACAGATGCGCTGCTCAAGGACCCGAATATCGGAATGATTCTGGCCACCGGCGGAGAAGCGATGGTTCATGCCGCGTACAGTTCCGGGAATCCGGCCATCGGCGTGGGACCTGGAAACGGACCGTCCTTCATTGAGCGGACGGCCAATATATCCGAAGCGGTACGCCGGATTTTTTTGACAGTAAGACCTTTGATAACGGAACCATCTGTGCATCGGAACAGTCGATCGTGACAGAAGCGTGCATTGAAGCTCAGGTGGTCGAAGAAATCAAACGTCAGGGCGGATATTTTATGGATGCTGCCCAGTCTGAAAAGGTGGCAAAATTCATTCTCAGGGATAACGGGACGATGAATCCGAAGATTGTCGGAAAGTCAGCCCGGGATATTGGGGAGATGGCCGGTATTGAGATTCCGGCGGGAACCCGGGTGCTTTTATCCCGTCAGAAAGAGGTATCAAAGAAAAATCCTTATACACGGGAAAAGCTTTGCCCGTTACTGGCATTTTTTGTTGAAGAGGGATGGCAGGAAGCCTGTGAGCGCAGTATTCAGATTCTGCAGAACGAAGGTGTGGGCCATACGATGACGATCCATTCCCAGGATACGGATGTCATCCGGGAATTTGCTCTGAAAAACCGGTATCCCGGCTGCTTGTGAATACACCGGGAGCCCTTGGCGGTGTCGGCGGTACGACAAATCTGGCTCCGGCCTTAACCTTAGGCTGCGGTGCAGTCGGCGGCAGCGCAACATCCGACAATATCACACCGATGAATTTGATAAATATCCGCCGGGTAGCCTGTGGTGTGACAGAGCTTTCCGATATCCGCAGGAAATATAACGTGCCTGCAGCGGCGAACAATGAGTGTCCGGGACGGTCTGCGGAAGCGCCTTCCGGCGGCGGACTGACTCGGAAGATGTTGAAGCCATTACCCGGGCGGTGCTGGCAAAATTAAGAGGTTGATTCTTCTCTTTACATAGAGAATGATGATAAATGAAGTCAATAAAAACGCAAAATGCGCATTAAATTTTTAAGGAGGCTATTATTATGGCAGATGTAGTTCAGGCTTTAGGTATGATTGAAACAAAAGGTTTAGTAGGTTCTATTGAGGCAGCAGATGCAATGGTAAAGGCAGCAAACGTTACTCTGATCGGTAAAGAGCACGTAGGCGGCGGACTGGTTACCGTCATGGTACGCGGCGACGTAGGAGCAGTCAAGGCAGCAACGGATGCAGGAGCAGCAGCAGCAGCCAATGTGGGTGAGTTGGTGAGCGTTCATGTCATTCCCCGCCCTCACGAAGAAGTGGAATATATTCTTCCGACTTTAAAATAGTTTGAATTAGACAGTAAAGAAGAGGTTGGTTATGAAAATATTGACAGAGACCATGCTTCGGGCAGCGGCTCTTCGGGAGGATACAACTGAATATCGGATAGAACCGGATGTGTTTGTGACCCCTCTTGCCAGAGAGTATCTCCGGGACCGGGGAATCTCTCTGGTTATTATGGAAAGTGATCCTGTGGTCATGACCCGGACACCTCTTTTGAATCAGGGACAGGAGACATATATTGATGCCGCCACCGGAGCGGGTTACCAGGAAAAACCTGAACATATGACCCATCTCCGGGGCAATCTTCTTGTGCCGAAGACCCATCCGAGAATTGAATTCCGGGGAATGCTGGACGGACTTCAGGCCGAGATTATCTGCCTTCAGGCAGAGGCCTTTGAACAGGGCCTTGAGGGATTGACAGAGGATCTGGGGGACATTCTGAAAAACGTGCGCCAGATACTTGGGGCGGAAGTGAAGGATGCACCTCTGGAGCCGTCACCTCTTTTTGGTCTGGTGGATAAAGAAATCCGGGAACATTCCCACAATGTCAAGAAATATGTGGGGATGGATCATCCGATCCCCGATTATCGGATGGGAAAGATGGCGGCAGCATTAAACCGGCTCCGCACAAAGGTGCGGGAGACAGAACTGGCAGCGGCCCATGCGTTTATGGCGCCGGATGGCAGTGTGGAGCGGCCGGATATTCTCCGGTGTCTGAATCGTCTGAGCAGCGGTGTGTACATTGTGTTCTGCCGCTGGCTGGCGGGGAAATATAAGGGAGGCAGAGGCTGATGGGTGAAAAGCGAAAAAGATTCTTATAGAAGCATCCGGCGCCCATGTCCATTTGACCCGGGAGGCGGTCGAAGCGCTTTTGGTGCCGGCGCCGTGCTTAAAAAGCGCCGGGATTTATCCCAGCCCGGAGAATATTTGAGCGAACAGCGGGTGAAGCTGGTGACAAAGGACGGCTGTGTAGAGAATGTTGCGGTCCTCGGACCTCCGAGAAATGCCCTTCAGGTGGAATTATCCCAGACGGACTGCCGGAAGCTCGGGATAAAGGCTCCGGTAAATTTATCCGGAAACCTCAATGGTGCATCGGATGTTATGATTATCGGCTCTCACGGCGAAATTAAGGCGGAGGGCAGCGTCATTGTGGCGCGGAATCATATCCATATGCGGCCTCAGGATGCTCTGGAATACGGCGTGTCTGACGGACAGAAGGTCCGGGTGGAAATCGAGAGTGACCGGAAGGTGATTTTTGAGGATGTTCCCATCCGGGTCAAAGAGAGCTTTGCTCCGGCCATGCATATTGACTTTGATGAAGCCAATGCCTGCGGATACCGGGTAGGTACGGAGGCCTTTATTTTGTATGACACGTCCTGTGAGAATAAGGAGATGACGGCTATGGATATGGAACAGTTAATTCAGCAGGTTGTAAAAAATGTCTGTACCATATTGGAAGAAGAAAAGAAATGTCAGAGGATTGTCTCCGATGAAAAATGTACTCCGGAAGGAGAGGGCGGTTGCACGGACATTATCTGTGAGAAACTGGTGACAGAAAAAATGGCAAAGGGGTATGTAGAATCCCGGAGCGGTGAAACCCTCTGTTTTGCAAAGGGAACGATTATTACCCCGGCAGCAAAGGACATTTTCAGAGCCGGACATAAAAAAATAGAAATCCTTTAGGGGGACGCATATGCTTATTTGTAAAGTGATTGGACATGTTTGGGCGACGAAGAAACAGGACAGCCTGAATGGACAAAAACTCATGATTGTAAAAGAAACAGAAACAGCCCGGGATAAGGGGGATGTTTTTGTGGCAGCAGATATGGTTGGCGCCGGTGTCGGTGAGGATGTTCTTGTCGTTACGGGCAGTACAGCCCGGCGGGCATCGGGAAAGGAAGAGATTCCGGTGGACAGCGCCATTGTAGGCATTATTGATTCTATGGAAATCATGAAGGGTAAAAAATAAGAACAGGAAGTGAATCCATGGATTTATTAAATTGTATAAAAGAGGCCGGGATTGTGGGCTGCGGCGGCGCCGGATTTCCGACCCATGTGAAGTACAGCGGCAGCGGCGTGGAATATCTGATCATTAATGGTGCAGAATGTGAGCCGTTGCTCCGGACGGACCGCTATATTATGAAGCATCTTGGAGAACGGGTGGTTTCTGCGGCAGAAGCCGTGCAGGCGATGCTTGGGGCAAAGCAGTGTCGGATTGCTCTGAAGAAAACCTATACCGAAGAAATCAAAGCGCTGGAAAAGGTGCTGAAAGATAAAAAATCCAGGGTGGAGCTGGCAAAGATGGACAGCTTTTATCCGGCCGGGGATGAACAGACCATGGTCTATGAAGTGACGGGACGTATCGTGCCGCCGGCGGGGATTCCGCTGGATGTGGGATGCGTTGTATCGAATGTGGCAACCATGCTCAGCATCTGTGATGCGATGGAAGGGAAGCCTCTGACACAGAAATATCTTACTGTGACCGGAGAGGTCCGGGAACCCTCGGTGATTCATGTGCCGGTGGGGACTTCCTTTGAAGACTGTATCGCCCTCGCCGGGGGCGCAAAAAAAAATCCGGATATTTTATTGTATCCGGCGGTCCGATGATGGGAACACGGATGACGATGGAAGAAGCAAAAAATGCGGTAGTCACAAAGACCACCTCCGGAATCCTTGTACTTCCGGAGGACTGTGCCATTGCGCGCAAAACCGGATTTCCCTGCAGCATATGTTTAACCGGGCCCGGTCGGCCTGTATTCAGTGCCGTTATTGTACGGATATGTGTCCGAGACATCTGCTTGGACATCCGCTGAAACCGAATCTGATCATGCGGAAACTGGCGATGGCCGGGGATGTGTCGAAGATTCTTGATGACAGGGATATCCAGAATGCAGCCCTTTGCTGTGAATGCGGTGTCTGCGAAGATTTTGCCTGTCCGATGGGACTTCAGCCAAAACGGGTGAATCAGGTCATTAAAGGGGCGCTGAGAGAAGCGGGCATTCGTTATACCCGGGAAGAAAATTCGTGGACGGCGGATAAAAACCGGGATGGACGGAAGATTCCGGCAGGAAGAGTTGCATCCCGGGTGGGTGTGCTGGCCTGGTATGACCTGAAGATAGATACATTGAAGGAGACTGTGCCGGAACGGGTGGAGATTCCTGTCAGCATGCACATTGGCGCACCGGCGGAACCGATTGTACAGGCCGGAGACAGGGTTCAGGCGGGACAGCAGATTGCAAAAATTCCGGAGGGAGCCATGGGGCGAATATCCATGCAAGCATTTCCGGAAAAGTTGTTTCTGTCGGACAGAGGATTATTATTGAAAGGGCAGGTTGATGGCTATGATAGAGACGGTGGGCTTTCTCGAACTGAACAGTATTGCCAAAGGGGTCGAAGCGGCCGATGGAATTTTAAAGGCAGCTCAGGTGGAACTGGCTTTTGCAAAACCGGTATGTCCGGGAAAATACAGTATATTATTTACAGGTGAAGTTGCTGCGGTAAAGGCCTCTCTGGATGCGGGAATAGCCATTGGAGACAGCCATGTGGTGGATTCTACGGTCATTCCGAGGGTGCATCCTCAGGTGATCGAGGCGATCAATCAGGCAACAGAATTTTATGAAAGAGGCGCCATTGGCGTCATGGAGTTTTTCAGTATTACGGCGGCGGTATACGGTGCGGATGCGGCGGTGAAGGCGGCCAATGTTACCCTTCTGGATGTGCGTCTCGGCATGGGACTGGGCGGTAAATCCTTTGTTGTTATGACGGGGATGTGGCATCGGTGAAAGCTTCGGTAGAAGCCGGAAGCGCAGAGGGCAGAAATAACGGTCTTCTCGCGTCCAGTGTTGTGATTCCGAGCCCTCGGCCGGAAATTTTTGAAAGTCTGATGTAGAGGTGACGGGATTTGGATGGTTTTATGAACAAGCATGAGGGAAAACAGAGAATTATTCAGGAATTTGTTCCCGGTAAACAGACGACCATGGCCCATTTGATTGCCAATCCGAAAGAGGATTTGTATACCAAACTGGGAGTGATCACAGATAACCGGGGTGCTCTGGGCATCATGACGATTACACCGAGTGAGGCAGCCATTATCGGCGCCGATGTGGCAACGAAGGCAGCAGCGGTGGATATTGTTTTCGTGGACCGTTTCAGCGGGTCTCTGGTCATCTGCGGGGATGTTTCCAGCGTGGAAGCCGCATTGATTGCGGTGAATGATACACTGGCAAATATTCTTGGCTTTGATGTGGCCCCGATCACACGGACATAGGAGGCCGGATATGAAAAAATTAATGCTTATCGGAAAGGTTTCCTGTGGGAAAACCACATTATGCCAGTATCTGACGAATCAGAAAATTAAATATAAAAAGACCCAGGCGTTAGAAGTGACGGACAATATCATCGATACGCCTGGGGAATATGTAGAACGGCGCCAGTTTTATCAGGCTCTGGCGGTAACGGCTATGGGAGCGGATGTGGTGCTGCTTTTACAGGATCCGACAGATATGACATTTACACTGCCGCCGGGACTTCAGGCCATGTTTCAGAAGCCCATGGTTGGTGTGATTACAAAAAGCGATCTGATTACGGACGAAAAACAGCTGGTCCGGGCTGAAAAGAGCCTGTCTCTGGCCGGCGCCCGTCCGATTTTTTAAAATATGCAGTATGACCGGTGAGGGGATTGAAGACCTCATTGATTATCTGACAGAAGATATTGAATAAAGGCTTTCCCTGCAAGTGAGGGGGAGTCTTTTTCTTTTGAATGAGACAGATTTCCCGGCGGGGAATCTGTTCTTTTATTTTGACTTCAAATATTTTTCCTTTGCCAGCGCATCCAGGGCAAAGGGTTCCGGAACAAAACCGATGCCCAGATTATTTTCAACAACGGGGACAATCAGGTCCGCTGTTGCCAGCTCAATATCCGGTTCGGGGAAGGGGCGGCAGTCCTTGAAGACCTTTTCAAAATGCTGTCGGGTCAGGGTGTTTTTTCCAGAGATATGAGGGGGTAGGCGGAAAGCTCTTTTAATGACAGGGTCCGGTGGCACAGAAAAGAGAATTCCGGTCCGGCAATCATCAGATCCTGAAAATCGGCAAGCCGGGTAATGACCAGGTCATCGTGGCGGTAATCCCTGTTTAAAACAAGGACAGCGAAGTCGATATGTCCTTTGAGAACTTCATCGATCATAGCCGGGGTGCTTGAATTAAAAGCTTCAGACGGATATCCGGATGATTTTTCGAAAATCCGATAAAATAGGCATCAGATAATGGTGCAGCGTTGTTTCACTGGCGCCGATGGCCACAAAGCCTGTGGAAAGATTTTTGCGGCCTCAAGACTGGCTTCGGCTTCAAAAATGGTTTCACAGGCGGCGGCAACCTGACGATAAAAAGCTTCCCCTTCCGGGGTAAAGGAAACCCCTTCTGGGAGCGGATAAAAGGGAACAGCCCAGCTCCCGTTCCAGTGTCTGAATGGCGTGGGTTACCGTGGGCTGGGTGACGAAAAAGGGCCTTTGCGGCGGCGGTAATATTTTTATATTTTCCAACATAATAAAATGTGCGGTAAAAATCAAAATTGATAGACATAGGCAGGACTCCATAAATATTTTCGATGAACTATATAGAATTCATTAATTTTGTTTATTGTTTATTCTATAGTATAATCGTCTACGGATAAAAAACAATAGATAGAATGAGAGAGGGATAAAAATGATAAAAGATTTGACGGAAGGGAATCCGCAGGAGGTACTCTGGAGCTTCACCATACCCATGTTTATCAGTGTCATTTTCCAGCAGCTTTATAATATTGCGGACAGCGTTATTGCAGGAAAGTTTGCGGGAGAGGATGCATTGGCGGCAGTAGGGGCTTCCTATCCGATTACGATGATTTTTATGGCCATTGCCGTGGGAAGCAATATAGGCTGTTCGGTTGTTATTTCCCAGCTTTTTGGTGCAAAAGAATACGGAAAAATGAAAACGGCTGTGTTTACAACGCTTCTGTCCTCCACGGTCCTTTCGGTAATCCTTATTGCCGGAGGCCTTGCGGGAACCCGGGGTCTGATGCGGATGATCAATACGCCGGAAAATATTTTTGCGGATGGCGCTCTGTATTTGAGGATTTATGTGGGCGGATTTTTTTTCCTGTTTTTATATAATGTGGCCACGGGGATTTTTACATCTCTGGGAGATTCGAAAACACCGCTGTATTTTCTGATCGGTTCATCGATCGGAAATGTTGTGCTGGACATCTGGTTTGTTGCCGGATTTCACTGGGGGTTGCCGGTGTGGCATGGGCCACTTTTTTAGCCCAGGGTGTAGCCTGTGTGCTGGCTCTGGTAACTTTAGCTCGGCGGTTAAAGAATGTGAAAACAGAAGAGAACTATGAATTATTTTCTTTGAATATGCTGAAACGTATCAGTCGGATCGCTGTTCCGAGCATTCTGCAGCAGAGCTTTATTTCTGTGGGAAATATCTTTATTCAGAGTCTGATCAACGGCTTTGGTTCTTCTGTTATCGCCGGATATTCTGCGGCGATCAAACTGAACACCTTTACCATTACCTGCTTTACAACGCTGGGAAACGGCGTTTCCAGCTTTACGGCTCAAAATCTGGGCGGCGGCAAGGTGGAACGGGCAAGGAAAGGCTATGGCGCCGGCATCAAAATGTCTCTGCTGGTGGCGGTACCATTTTTATTGCATTCTTTATTTTTGGCGAAAATGTGATACAATTATTTATGAGTGGAGATGGCGGAGGCACAGCGGTGGAAACCGGAAAAACCTTTCTCAGAATCGTATCTCCGTTTTACTTTCTTATCTCAATTAAGATGATTGGGGATGGGGTTCTCCGCGGGGCCGGTGCGATGCGTATGTTTATGATCGCTACGTTTACAGACCTGGTGCTGAGAGTTATTCTCTCTTACATACTGGCAGGCTTTTTCGGAGTTGTGGGCATTTGGATGTCCTGGCCGATTGGCTGGTCAATCGCAACAGTTTTGACCTGTATTTTTTACAGACAGGGCAAATGGGCACAGAAATACATCACATATGATTGACGGAAGGGGCGTTTTTATGGCAGAAAAAGTAATTATTTGTATTGGACGTGAATACGGCAGCGGCGGCCGTGAAATCGGGGAAAAGCTTGGGAAAAAACTTGGAATTCCATGTTATGATAAGGTGCTGTTGAAGCAGACCGCCATTGATTCGGACTGGCCCAGTCTCTTTTTGAGAATGCGGATGAGAAACGGACGAGCTGGATTTTGAATGGATTTTGTTCAGGAAATCCAACGGCGGATGCGGCGATGATAACATCCATGGATTATCTGACCAATGACAGCCTGTTTTTCATGCAGAGCCGGACCATTCAAAAGCTGGCGGGAGAAGGCTCCTGTATTTTTATCGGACGGTGTGCGGAGTCGGTATTGGCGAATCGGGAGAATGTTCTTTCGGTATTCATCCATGGGGATAAAGAGGACCGGATCGAGCGGATCATGAAACGTCAGAATATTGACAGGAAGCGGGCCGAAGGCCTGATGAACCGGATTGATAAGCGCCGGGCCGGTTATCATAATTACTACAGCGACAGCAAATGGGGAAGAAGTGCTTCCTACGATATGTCGATATCTACTTCCAGATTTGGCATTGACGGTGTTGTCAATATGATTGAGGAAGCAGTGAAAGGGATTTCAGGATGAGTTAAAGGCCGGTTTCAAATTCTTTCGAAGGGTTTGAAACCGGCTTTTTAAATATGGGCTGAAGTGAAAAGTTTATTTCCACTTTGAAAACGGCTTGAAAAAAAGTGGAAATTACTCTTGCAGAAAAGGGAAATTATCACTTTTACCGTTTAAAAAATAGAATTAAGTGTTACACTTTATATAGCTGATGACTGGATTCTAAGGATCTATGCATATTTCTTTGCATACCAAGAAAGCGGACTTTAGGCGAATTTTTTATGAGTGTAGGACTAAATTCCACTTCTGGATAAAGGATATACAGTTCGTCCTGACAGCCATCTGTAAATGTTTATTTTTTGAGAAGGTAAGGTTTCAGTATAACCTTATCTTTCTCTATTTTGTGGATTCCATAAGCTTCAAGCTTTTCATACAAATCATGATACAAAAATTCAGCCAGTTCAAGGGGACTCCTGCCGCCAAGCTTTTCTACAGGGGCTGAATCAACATGACTGAGAACAAGGTTCAAATCTTTCTGACTGTTAAGCCCCAAAGCTTTCAGGTCTGTCCCTTTTGGAAGGATATACCGCAATTCGATATGTTTGTTTTCAAGGGTACCTTTCTGCCCAGACTGCATCGGATCGCAGTAGAAGACACGGGTACGCCTTGTACCATCGGAACCTGTTTCCATAGCATCGGCATATGTAAATTCAGAACCTCTGTCGGTAAGAAGCACATGGACATATTTTCTAAATACTTCAGTACCGAGAATGGATTCCAGCAAGTCAATTCCCTGTTTCATAGACGCTGATGTTTTGTCATCATGAATAACAGCGAAAAGGACACCGGCATTAACGAATTTAAAAGTCTGGATAAATGGCCCGTTTGTTTCATCATTATAGACAGTATCCATCTGAGTGATGAAAACATTCGGGTTTTCTGAAATATATTCTTTGTAATCCTTATAAGTACGCCCTTGAAGGTATTTACGGTCAGCCCGTTTTTTATAGCCTTTGGATTTCTTTTTGGAAATCTTTCTTGACACCTGTCTGCGCAAATCCATGACGGTAATGCCGGCAATTTCACGAAAGACATCATTCTCTATGTAATTATAGAGAGTCTTTTCTGAAATCTTTAATTCAGGATGAGCAGCTAAAATCTGGAAGGAGATTGTCCCTGCTTCAGTAAAGGGGCAATGGTCTCAGCAATTACTTTTGCTTCCTGAATGGTAAGATTAACGCCCTGACGGGAATCGATCAGTGTTGTCCGGTAATCCATGTGGGCATCTTCAGGACAGTACTGATACTTATTGAAACGACACTTTGACCAATTGGAGCAGCCGTTACAAGCACCCGGAGTCCTGTCGCGTCTGGAACACTTAAAGGGAGAGTATTCATGGCAGTCCGGAGTGCACTGCCTGCCATGGACACATTTACGGTAATTGTTGCATTCCAGAGGCATCTTGCACTTGTGAGTAAGAGCCCGATGCAGTTTGATTTCCTTGCCGACAGTGGATTTGTCTTTACCGATGGTTTGTGCGATAGCTGTTTTTGAAGAGCCATTGGTAATGCCGGTTAAGATGATACGCCTTTCTTGCAAGGTTAAATGAGAAAATGCATTTGTTTCACACATAAAGATACCTGCCTTTCCAATGGCTGTCAGGTATCCTAATTGTAAGACTAAATGCAACATTTATGAAAGTGGAAGAAGGTGTAAGACTAAAATCTACTTTCCCCTATTCAAAATGGAAATAAACTTTTCACTTCAGTTTTTTAAATATGGATGGAATAGGCTTTGTCATATAGGCGAAAATGATGTATAATAAAAAATAAGTGGGCTAAAAACAGACAGAAGATAAGAAAGAAGACAGGTGGGTTTATGGATATTCGATTGTCGGTGACTCAAAATCAGATATTGTCCCAGAAGATGATTCAATCGATGGAAATACTGCAGATGAACAGCCAGGAATTGAACGAATATATCAAAGAAATGGCCATGGAGAATCCGGTGGTGGATATTGAGGAAAAGTATGAGACACCGGACCGGGCCGGGGATTTGATGAAAAAACTGGAATGGCTGGATTCTATTGATGAAAGAAACCGAATCTATTACCGTCAGGAATATGCAGACAGTTCTGAGGATAAGGGACTGATGGATTACAACGAAAGCGTTGGTGAGGAATTATCCGAATATATGCTGCACCAGCTCCTGACCGTGGAGCTCAGTGACCTGCAGTATGATATTATCCGGTTTATGGTGTATTCTCTGGATAATAAAGGCTATATGGAAGAGAATCTGCAGGATATTGCGGAACGCTTTCATACGGACACAGATTTTGTGGAGGATCAGTTAAAACTGCTGCAGGGACTGGACCCTGCCGGCGTCTGTGCGAGAAACCTGCGGGAATGTCTTCAGATCCAGCTGGACAGAGAAGCCGAACCGGATGAAACAGCCAAAGCCATTGTTGAGAATTATCTGGAACTTTTGGGAAAAACCAGCTTCATATTATCAGTAAGAAATTAAAATTACCGATGGAACAGGTGATTGAAGCCTGTGAGCATATAAAAACGTTAAATCCAAAGCCGAGCCGGGGCTTTGATGCCCGGAGCCAGTTGAAGTACATAACACCGGATGTGACAGTGGTCAAGCTTTCCGGTTATTATGAGATATTATTGAATGAATATGTTTATCCGAAAATAGGAATTAACAGCTTTTACCGGAGAATTCTGGAAAGCAGTGCTTCCAAGGAAACAAAGGCTTATATTGTTGACAAAATCCGTCAGGCCGAGTGGGTTAAAAACTGTATCGGACAGCGAAACTCCACACTGATGCGGGTGTCCAAGTGTATTGTGGATTATCAGGAACGTTTTTTCAGTCAGGGAACGGGCCATTTGAAACCGCTGAGGCTTCAGGATGTGGCGGAGATGATCGATGTCCATGAATCGACGGTCAGCCGGGCCATCCGGGATAAATATCTGCAATGTCCATGGGGCATTTTTCCGATGAGCTACTTCTTTTCAAAGAGCATTTCCTCGGAAAGAGTCGGAGAAAAATCACGACAGAGCAGGTAAAGGCGTTGATGGTACAGGTGATCGGGGATGAGAATAAAAAGAAACCTCTGAGTGACAGGGCGATTACAGAATGTCTTGTGGAATGGGGAGTAAAAATAAGCCGGAGAACGGTAGCAAAATACCGGGAAGAGCTGGGGATTAAAGATGCCAGCGGCCGGAAACGTTTTCAGTAAAAATTGGAATCTGCTCCGGCAGATTCCGTTTTTTATGGAGAATCAGGAGGAAAGAAATGACAGAGAGATTATTTGAAAAGGATCCCTATATTCGGGAATTTGAAGCCAGGGTTCTGAAATGTACAGAGAAGGATGGAAAATACTGGATCGAACTGGACCGGACGGCATTTTTTCCGGAAGGGGGCGGACAGCCGGGAGACCGTGGAAGGATCGGAGATGCAGTGGTTCGGGATACCCGGGAAAAGGATGGCTGCATTTTGCACCAGACGGACCGGCCTCTGGCAGAGGGACAGCAGATCCGGGGGATTCTGGACTGGAAATTTCGCTATTCCAATATGCAGAATCACGGCGGCGAGCATATCGTATCCGGCCTGATTCATCAGAAGTACGGTTATGATAATGTCGGTTTTCATATGGGCAGCGAGGAAATTACCATTGATATTAACGGGGAATTGTCCTGGGAACAGGTGATGGCCATTGAAGCGGAGGCCAATCGGGCGATTCTGGAAAATGTGCCGATACAGACGACCATTCCAACAGCGGAAGCGCTGGAAGCGATGGATTACCGGAGCAAAAAAGCCCTGGAAGGGGATGTACGGATTGTGGAAATTCCGGGCTATGACCGCTGTGCCTGCTGTGGGACGCACGTATCCGGCGCCGGAGAAATTCATCTGATCAAGCTTCTCTGGATGCAGAATTATAAAGGCGGGGTTCGTATCGGAATGCTTTCCGGCATGCGGGCGCTGGAGGATTACAGCAGCAAACATGACAGTGTGGTAAAGCTTTCCCGTTTGCTGTCAGCAAAGACCGGAGAAGTCTGTGATGCGGCAGAACGTCTGCAGAAAGAAAATAGCGATTTGAAATATCAGATAGTTCAGATAAAAAAGGAAATGCTGGCGATGAAAGCGGCGGCGCTTCCGGTGACGGGGAAGGCCGTCTGTGCGGTGGAGGACAGTCTCAGGGGCAATGAACTGAGGGAGTATGCGAATCTTCTGGCGGAACGGGCAGAACGGGTTCTCGTATTATCCGGTGAGGGTGACAGCTGGCGCTATGTACTCATCGATGGCGAAAAGCAGGCAAAGGCCTTTGGCGCTGAAATCCAGTCGATGTATCAGGGCAGGGGCGGCGGTTCCCCGGCGATGGTTCAGGGAACCCTGTCGGGAGATGCTGAAACGATTAAAAACTGGTTTGAGAATCATCTTTAATTGAAGAAGGAGAAAGACGATGCATAAAATTGTGGTTTTAGACGGATATACACTGAATCCGGTGATCTATCATGGAAAGGACTGGAAATGATGGGGCAGGTGAGTATCTATGACCGTACGCCGAAGGAAGAGATTATCGGGAGCATTGGTGATGCGGATATCGTACTGACAAATAAAACGCCCTTGACGGGGGAGACATTAAAGGCCTGTCCCGGGATCCAATATATTGGCTGTCTCTCCACCGGATATAATGTGGTTGACATTAAGACGGCCAATGCCCTCGGTATTGTCGTGACCAATATTCCGACCTATGGAACCGAAGCGGTGGCCCAGTTTACGATGGCTTTGCTCCTGGAAGTGGCTTCCCGAGTGGGAATGCATGCGGAGGCTGTAAAAAGCGGCCAGTGGGCGGCCTGCCGGGACTTCTGTTTCTGGAATGCCCCATTGATGGAACTGAACGGAAAAACGATAGGAATTATTGGTTATGGAGCCATTGGCCAGTCTGTGGCAAAAAAAGCGGAAGCTTTCGGGATGAAGGTGCTTGCCTACCGGAGAACACCGGATAAATCCCTGGAGCGTGAAAACTGCCGCTTTGCTTCTCTGGAAGAGATTTACAGAAAATCCGATGTGATTTCACTGCATTGTCCCCTGACAGAGGAAACTACGGGAATGATTCACAGAGAAACCATCGATTTAATGAAGGATGGCGTGATCATTTTAAATACGGGCCGGGGACCGCTGATCAATGAAGAAGATTTGCGGGATGCCTTAAACAGCGGTAAAGTGGCCGGCGCCGGGGTAGATGTGGTATCCACAGAGCCGGTGAGACCGGATAATCCGCTGCTTCAGGCAAAAATATCTGGGTGACGCCGCATATTGCATGGGCGCCTCTGGAAACGCGCCAGCGGTTAATGAACATTATGGAAGAAAATATCCGGGCCTTTCTGCGGGGGACACCGGTGAATGAAGTCCATTAAAGCTTCAGGAGAAAATATCCGGAGGGACTTCTTTTCCGGTTTTCGAAAAGACGGTCAGCTTCTGGTTTAAGTCGCAGACAGCGAGAAAAACCTGGGAGACATCGGAGACACCGTAGGCATGAATCTGGCTTTTCAGCCATTTTTCATCCTTTCCGGCAGCTTTAGATTTTGTTCCATGATATGACCGTCGATGATCAGGCTGGCAACGAGGGCATCCCTTTCGGGTAATAGCTGAAGGTCCTTTGGGGATACGGGCCGGTTCAGGCTTTTCGGAAGAAAACTGATATGTCCGTTTTCTTCCAGAATAGCGGCTTCAAGCTGCGATATATCGAAATAGCCGTTGATACGGCACTGGGTGATGAATTCATTTAAATCAATTTTTGCTTTACGGAAATTTTCTTCATAGAGCTTTCCGTTATTTAAAAGAACCGTTGGTTTGCCGGCGATGATCCGGCGGGCGCGGATGGATTTGCTGCTCCACCAGGAGAGCAGAACGGTGGCAAGGGAATAAACAATCATCGCTGTCAGAGGCTGAAGAAAATTATTTTCCAGAGAGGTGGCCATTTCAGCGGCGATGCTTCCGATTGTAATGCCATTGACATAGTCAAACATACTCAGCTGAGAGAGCTGACGGTAGCCAATCAGTTTACACAGAAGAAAAAGTGCGATAATGGATGCAAGGGACAGGATGATAATATAAAGAATTTCCATAGTGATACTCCTTTTCTGAAATAAAGGCTTTTTATAAGGGGGAGTATGTGCAAATTTTCGGGGAAGTATGCTATAATAGGAGGCCGGCAATGAAAAATGTTTATGGTTTACAGGGAGAAAGTCTGTGGACAGCGTTTGGGTTTGAATGGGGAGACCGGCCCGTGATTTCCTTTGTCGGCGGCGGCGGAAAATCCAGTCTGATCCAAAGGCTCTCTGAAGAATTATCCGAAAAAAGATTTACCATAGAATTATGACGACAACCCATATGTGGCCCATGGTTCTGAAGGAATACGGGCAGCAGACGGGGCCGGTAGATGCATCGGGCAAAGTCTGTCCGCCGACGGAACCGGAGACAGAGAAAATATTTGAAAAAAAGGTTCCGGTGCTTATCGAAGCGGATGGTTCCAGAGGACTTCCTGCAAAGCGCCGGAAGGCTGGGAACCGGTTATCCGGCCGGAAACGACCCATGTGTTTGGGGTGATGGGCGCCTCCTGTCTGGGAATGGCAGTAAAGGACTGTTGTCACCGGCCGGAAAGAGTGATGGCGGTGCTGGGATGCGGCCCGGATCACAGGATGCAGGTGGAGGATCTGGCAAGACTTGCCAAAAGTCCCCGGGGACTTTATAAAAATGTGACAGAAAAACAGAAGTTTGGCATTATTATCAATCAGGTAGATACGGAAGCGGTATATCAGAAAATAAAACCGATAGAAAAGCTCATACAGGGAAAAAATATCTGGTTTACATGTCTGAGAGATAATGGATGGAGCGATAATTATTGGATATGAAGATATTGATTAAAGGAGCCGGAGATCTGGCGACGGGCATCGGATGGCGCTTAAAACGGGCCGGCTACCGTGTCTGGATGACGGATTTGGCAGTGCCGACAGCCGTGCGGCGGACAGTGGCTTTCAAGGGCCATTTATGAAGGCGAAGCCATTGTCGAGGGGTAGTATCCTGCAGGGTTTCAACGATGAAAGAAGCCGAAGCGGCGGAAGCATTGGGAAAAATCCCCGTTTTTTCGGATCCGGAAGCAGAAATCCGAAGGCTGTGGCAGCCGGAGGTGCTGGTTGATGCAATTATTGCAAAGAAGAATCTGGGAACCCGGATAACGGATGCCTCTTTGGTGATCGGTGTGGGGCCGGGATTTACAGCCGGAGCAGACTGTCACCGGGTGGTGGAGACAAAGCGGGGCCATTATCTGGGACGCGTGATCGAGGAAGGCAGCGCCATACCAAATACAGGTATCCCGGGAAATGTGGGCGGATATACGGTGGAACGGCTTTTACGGGCTTCGGGCAGCGGGCCTTTCATGCCCCGGGTATCCATTGGCGATTATGTTGAAAAGGGGCAGACAGTAGCCCTTTCCGGGGGTGTTCCGGTGAAAGCACAGATTTCAGGGATTGTCCGGGGACTGCTTCAGGCGGGAGTGCCGGTCACCGAAGGAATGAAAGCGGGCGATATTGATGCCCGATGCGAAAGCGATCATTGTTTTACCATCTCTGATAAAGCCAGAGCCATTGGCGGCGGCGTTCTTGAAGCTGTTGCGGCCTGGGAGCATGGAGTGTTATAGGAGGAGAATATGTATACCATACGCAGTTATGAGAAAGTAAAGAGCCTGGAGGAAGCTTATGAATTAAATCAGAAAAAAACTTCCACGATTATTGGCGGCGGCATGTGGCTGCGGCTGGGCAGCCGGGCGATCGGTACAGCCATTGATCTGAGCGATCTTGGACTGAACCGGATTGAAGAGACGGAGGAAGCCTTTATTATCGGCTGTATGGCATCTTTGAGGGATATTGAATGCCATGAGGGGCTGAACCGGTATTTTCATGGCATGATGAAGGAAGCCATGAAGGGGATTGTCGGAACACAGTTTCGGAATACGGCACCGATTGGCGGCAGTATTTATCAGCGATTTGGATTTTCGGATCCGTTGACCGCGTTTCTGGCGCTGAATACCACGGTGGAATTCTATAAAGCCGGAGAAATTCCGATGGCACAGTTTGCCGGCATGGACTACGACAGGGATGTTCTTGTACGGATTCGTATAAAGAAAGACGGCGGACAGGCAGCTTACCAGAGCTTCCGGAATACAAAGACGGATTTTCCGGTGCTGACGGCAGCAGCCTCAAGAGCTGAGGGAAAATGGAGGGTGGCTGTCGGCGCCAGACCGGCCCGTGCGGTCCTTGTTGAAACAGCAGAGACTCTGTCTCCGGAACCTTCCGAAGAAGAAATCAAAGCCTTTGCGGCGAAAGCCAGCGAAGACCTTGTCTTTGGAACGAATATGCGGGCCAGTAAAGAATACCGGAAAGTGCTGGCAGAAGTTCTTATTGAAAGAGCGGTAAAGCATGTGCTGGATTCAGCTATTTCCGGGGAAAGATAGAGGTGGCGCAGAATGAAGATCAAATTATGGATTAATGATAAAGTATATAACGATACCATTGAGCCGGATACAATGCTCATGGATTATCTCCGGGATAAAGGGATTTAAGAGCGTTAAATGTGGCTGCGACACAACAAACTGCGGTCTCTGCACGGTGTATATGGACGGAAAAACCGTATTATCCTGTTCCGTCCCTGCGGCCCGGGCATCGGGACACCATATTGTGACCCTGGAAGGCGTGGCGGCAGAGGCGGAAGAATTTGCAAAGTTTATGGCGGTTCAGGGAGCAGAGCAGTGCGGCTACTGCAGTCCGGGATTTATTATGAATGTTCTGGCCATGGCGAAAGAATTAAAAAATCCGACAGAGCAGGAAATCAAAGAATATCTTGCCGGAAATCTGTGCCGGTGTACCGGATATGAAGGCCAGTACCGGGCCATTAAAAATTATCTGGCAGTGACTCAGGCAGATTATCAATTATTTGAGAAAGGGGAGGTCATTGAAGGTGTCCGATAAAAAAAGCTATATTAACCAGCGGGTGATCAAAAAAGATGCCATGAGTCTGATGGCTGGAAAACCCTTATATACAGAGGATTTGACAACGGGGATTATCTGATCGTAAAGGCCCTCCGAAGTCCCCATGCATTTGCAAAAATTACAGACATTGATACATCGAAGGCAGCGCTGGTTCCGGGAATCGAATGTGTGCTGACCTATAAAGATGTTCCGAAAATCCGTTTTACAGAAGCGGGTCAGAGTTATCCGGAGGTGAGCCCTTATGACCGCTATATTCTTGAGGATATGGTGCGCTATGTGGGGGATGAAGTGGCTCTGGTGGCAGGAATCTCCGAAAAAGCCGTAAATAAGGCGCTGAAATTGATCAAAGTATCCTACGAGGTGATGGAGCCTGTCCTGGATTTCCATAAGGCAAAGGACGGAAAAATTCTGGTTCATCCGGAGGATGACTGGCAGTCGCTGATCCCTGTCGGTGCGGATAATAAACGGAATCTCTGTGCCACAGACGGATATGAGGATGGCGATGTGGATGAGGTTCTGGCAGGCTGTGCCTATGTGGCAGAGGAACCTATCATACCCTTGCAAATAATCAGGCCATGATGGAGCCCTTTGTGACGAGTACGGCTCTGGATGCCTACGGCCGCCTTGTAGTGACCAGCTCCACACAGATTCCCTTTCATGTGCGGCGGATCGTTGCCAGAGCTCTGGGCATTTCCAAATCCAAAGTCCGGGTGATCAAGCCGAGAATCGGCGGCGGCTTCGGCGCCAAACAGACGGCGGTTTCTGAGGTGTATCCGGCAATCGTGACATGGCTGACAGGCAAACCGGCAAAAATGGTCTTTACCCGTCAGGAAGTGATGATTGCTTCCACATCCCGTCATGAAATGGAAGTGACGGTCCGTGTCGGTGCGGATAAAGACGGAATTCTTCAGGCCATTGATGTCTATACCCTTTCAAATACGGGGGCTTACGGTGAACACGGACCGACAACCGTCGGCCTTTCCGGTCACAAATCCATTTCCACGTACGGACCTTTAAAGGCCAGTCGGTTTAAAGCGGAGGTTGTCTATACAAACACCATGTCTGCCGGCGCTTACCGGGGCTATGGAGCGACCCAGGGAATTTTTGCCCTGGAATCGGCCATGGATGACCTGGCGGAAAAAATCGGCATGGATCCGATGAAACTCCGGGAGAAGAATATCATTAAAGAAGGGGTTCCGGTAGCCTCCTATTATGGTGAGGTTTTCAATTCTGTGGGATTGGCAAAATGCCTGGCAAAGGCGAAGGAAATGATTGGCTGGGATGAAAAATATCCGGTAAAGGATCTGGGAAATGGCAGGGTGCGTGCGGTTGGCGGCGCTTTGGCGATGCAGGGATCGGGAATTTCAGGGCTCGACCAGGCGGCCGTGGAAATCCGTCTCAGTGATGACGGCACCTACAATATGCTGATCGGCGCAACGGACATGGGTACCGGCTGTGATACCATACTTGCTCAGATGGCTGCCGAATGTCTGGAATGTGATCGGATCAGATTGCGGTTCACGGGGTGGATACGGATGTTTCCCCGTATGATACGGGCTCTTATGCTTCCAGTACGACCTATGTCACCGGAAATGCCGTGATAAAAACCTGTGAAACATTGAAGAAGAAAATGACGCTTCTGGCGGCAGAAAAGCTGGAATGTCCGGCGGAACATGTGGAATTTGACGGAAAAGCTTTCTTCTCCCTGGCAGATGAAAAAGAGATTTCCCTGACAGATCTGGCAACGGAAAGCCATCTGGCGAGAAATGACGCTATGAGCGCCTCAGAAAGCTTTTGTTCACCCGTATCTCCGCCGCCATTTATGGCCGGTATTGTGGAGATTGAACTGGACAAAGCCACGGGTCAGGTGGAAATCATTGATTATGCGGCGGCTGTGGACTGCGGAACGCCGATTAACCGGAACCTGGCAAAGGTTCAGACGGAAGGCGGCATCGTTCAGGGAATTGGTATGGCCCTTTACGAAAATATCCAGTACAGGGATGACGGAGCGATGATGAACAATTCCTTTATGCAGTACAAAATACCGACCCGGCTGGATATGGGAAAAATCCGGGTGGAATTTGAAAGCGCCTATGAACCGACAGGGCCTTTCGGGGCGAAGTCCATCGGTGAAATCGTTATCAATACACCGTCACCGGCTCTGGGCAATGCGATTTATCATGCCTGCGGCGTGCGTTTAAAAGAACTTCCGATGACACCGGAACGGATTAAGATGGCGATGCTGGCCATGGAAAAATAATGAAAACAGGAATTATATTGTTGGCTGCGGGAGCCGGAAAACGGTTTGGCGGGAATAAGCTTATGGCGGAAGCCGAAGGAAAGGCCCTGTATCTTCATGCGATGGATAAAATAGACGCTCTTCCGGAGGTGGCTTTTAAGGCTGTGGTGACGGGAAATCCGGTTATCATGGAAGAGGGACGGAAAAGAGGCTATATCATCGTAGAAAACCGGGAGCCGGAGCTTGGAATTTCCCGGTCGGTGCGTCTTGCCACGGAAGCGGCAGAAGCCGGAAACCCGGAGGCCCTTATGTTTATGGTCTGCGACCAGCCATGGCTGAAAGCCGCTACCCTGGAAGAAATGCTGAGGGCTTACAGCGGCGGGATTCTGGCATTGAAATGTCAGGGGCAGACAGGAAATCCGGTTATATTTCCAAAAGACTGTTTTTCATTGCTTAAAGGCCTCTCGGGGACCGGGGCGGAAGGCAGATCATAGAAACCTACAGAGGCCGGACAGAATTTCTGGAAATTGACGATTCAGAGGAACTCAGGGATATTGATTTCAGGGAGGACCTTAAGAAAGATAAGAGGTAAGGAAAGAATGGATAAAATTTATTTTAATCAGCTTTCAGGAGCACAGCCGATGGCAGAGGGTGTTAAAGAAGCCATGGAATCCTGGGGATCCGTGGACGGGGAGGCCCTTGTCCGGGAGACCAGAGAACAGATTTCAACACTGTTTAAAGGGCCGGGGGCAGAAAATGTTATTTTTACGGAAAGTGTTGGTACAGCGCTGGAGGGAACGATTAAAGGACTTTTCAGCGAAGGGGATCATCTGCTTGTTTCCTCTCTGGAGGGGGATGACGTTATCGCGGTGCTGGAATCTATCGGCCATGAGGCCGGCAGCGGCAAAGCGGGCGGTATAGAATATACGAAGATTCCATGCGATAAAAAAAGGACAGCTGATGCTGTATGATCCGAAAAAGGACAGGGATGTTCAGGCGAAGATTAAAGGTCTTCTTCAGCCGAATACAAAGGGACTGATTTTAAATTATGCCTCCGGGATCTGCGGTTCGATTCTTCCGGTGAAGGAGCTGGGAGACTTTGCACGGAGAAATGGATTGATCTTTATTGTCAATGCGGCTGAGTCCGGCGGTTACATGCCGACATTTATGAATTTGTGGGATATCGATATCCTGACATTTTACGGTGGTTATGGTCTTTTGGGACCAAAGGAGGCCTGTGGTTTTATTGCCAGTGACAAGGCTGCGGAGCTGCTCGGCGGCAGCGAAATGCGGGCAAAATACGAAGTATCACCATTGAATATGGCTGCGGTTGCCGGACTGCACAGGGCTCTGGAATTTGTTATTGAAAAAGAGTCCGTTTTCTCTGCGGCAACGGGCTTTCTATGGTTGAGTATTTCATCCGTAAGGCACAGCATATTTCCGGTGTACATATTATCGGGCCGGGATATAAAGACCGGATTCCTGTGATTTCCATTCAGACAGACTTTATGCCGGAAAAGGAAGTGGCAGAGAAGCTTGAAAAGGACTGGGGGATTATTGCTGAAGCGGGCTTCCATCATTCCGAATCTGCCCATAAAGCCCTTGGAACCTATCCGAGGGGGGACACTTCGGTTTTCCTTTGGATATTTTACAACGATCAAGGAAATGGAACGTCTCATTAAAGCGCTTTGGCAGCTGACGGTTCAGACGGATATACTGCCGGCAGGCAATCCGATGCCTAAGGAATAATCATCTGCTTCAGGAGGAATGTTATGAAAGAAACACATTACACATCGCCTTATGAGCTGGAAGGCCGCCTTCCTCTCGGAAATGCCATCCTGCTGGGATTACAACACGTACTGGCGATGTTTGCAAGTAATCTGACACCGATTTTACTGATCGCGGGTGCCTGCGGTATTTCTGCCGGAGATCCGCTTCAGGTCGTACTTCTGCAGAATGCGATGATCCTTGCCGGAGTTGTTACACTGGTTCAGTTATTTACCATTGGACCGATCGGCGGAAGACTTCCGATCGTTATGGGAACCAGTTCCGGTTTCATCGGCGTCTGCCGGAGTGCGGCGGCCATTATGGGCGGAGGTATCGCCGGCTATGGTGCGATTTTGGGCGCTTCGGTGATCGGCGGCCTTTTTTGAAACCGTGCTTGGATTTTTCCTGAAGCCGCTGCGCCGGTTTTTTCCGGCAGTGGTTACCGGAACGGTTGTTATGTCCATCGGACTTTCACTGATTTCCGTCGGTATCGGTTCTTTTGGCGGCGGCAGCAATGCCGGGGATTTTGGATCCTGGCAGAATCTGCTGATCGGAACGATTGTATTGGTGGTTATTATTGGTTTTAAACATTATACAAAGGGTGTTACGAGCATCGCTTCGATTTTAGTCGGAATTGTCGTTGGCTATATTGTGTGCGCCATTATGGCCGCGGTCCTTCCAACAACCTATATCAATGCTGAAGGTGTGGAAGCCACATATTCATGGGTGCTTAACTGGAATAAGGTCGCGGAAGCCGGATGGTTTTCCATACCGGCCTTTATGCCGGTAGAGCTTGTGTTTGACCTTCGGGTAATTATTCCGGTAGGGATTATGTTTATTGTTACAGCGGTGGAAACGATGGGCGATACATCGGCCATCGCCGAAGGCGGACTTGGAAGGGAAGCGACAGATAAAGAGCTTTCCGGCGCCGTCATCTGTGACGGTGTGGGATCTGCGGTGGCGGCTGTCTTCGGTGTACTTCCGAATACGTCCTTCAGCCAGAATGTAGGTCTTGTCGGGATGACAAAGGTAGTGAATCTTTTTTGCGATCAGTACAGGAGCTGTTTTTCTGATTCTCTGCGGCCTGTTTCCTAAAATTGCCGCTTTGATTTCCATTATGCCTCAATCGGTGCTGGGCGGCGCTTCGGTCATGATGTTCGCATCCATTGTTGTCAGCGGTATTCAGTTGATTACCAAAGACGGCATCACGCCGAGAATTGCAACGATTGTCTCGGTAGCTTTGGGTCTGGGCTATGGTATTGGCGCCAATGCGGCCATTCTTTCACATATGCCTCAGACGGTCCAGTTGATTTTTGGCGGTTCCGGTATTGTTCCGGCGGCGGTGATCGCTCTGATTTTAAATCTGGCAATTCCGGAGGAAACACCGGAAAGGTCAGCTTAATATTAAAGGTGGTTTTGAAATGAAATTAATACCGACAGAAGAAGCAGTGGGCCATGTGCTCTGCCATGACATTACCGGATTGTAAAGGATGAATTTAAGGGACCTGCATTCCGAAAGGGTCATGTGGTGACGGAAGCGGATGTGCCCGAGCTTCTGAAGCTCGGCAAGGAGCATTTATATATATGGGAGAAGAAGGAAGGGTGGCTCCATGAAGATGAGGGCGCCGAAATTTTATACCGGCTCTGTGCAGGCGACTATATCCGGAGGTCCGAAACGAAAGAAGGAAAAATTGATATTTTTTCGGAGACGGACGGTCTGTTAAAGGTGGATACAGAGCGGCTGAAAGCGGTCAATCTTCTGGGCGATATGATCATCAGTACACGCCACACCAATGTGCCGGTAAAAAAAAGGCGATAAGCTGGCAGGGATGCGGGTCATTCCGCTGATCGTGGAAGCGGAGCGCATGAACCGGGCGGCAGAAGCCGCAGGAGAGACGCCCCTTGTAAAGGTTCTTCCATTTAAAAAGAAGAAAGTGGGTATTGTGACGACAGGGAGTGAGGTTTATCATGGACGGATTCAGGATACCTTCGGTCCGGTGATACGGCAGAAATTTTCCGAATATCCTTCGGAGATTCTGGGGCAGACGGTGGTCGATGATGACAGTGAAATGATTCAGAATGCCATCGGTGCCTATCTGAGCCGGGGAGCCGATATGGTTGTCTGTACCGGAGGCATGAGTGGATCCGGATGACCTGACGCCGGGGGCCATTAAAAAATCGGCGGCCCGGGTTGTGTCCTATGGCGCTCCGGTGCTTCCGGGGGCCATGTTTTTCCTGGGATATACCGGTGATGGAAAGCCGCTGGCGGGACTTCCGGGCTGTGTGATGTATTCCCGGCGGACCGTGTTTGATTTAATTCTTCCGAGACTGATGGCCGATGATCCGGTGACGGCGGAAGAACTGGCGGAACTGGGACACGGCGGGCTCTGTCTGGACTGTCCGGTATGCACCTTCCCTAATTGCAGTTTTGGAAAATAATCGATAAAAGCGGAGTATGTGATGGAAAATATATATTTAGAATTACTCTCATCTTTAAAAAAAGGGACGTCCCGTGTGTCTGGATACGAAGATACTTCCTGACGGCAAAACCGAAAAGACCCTGACGGAAACGGGGGAGGAAACCGGAGCGGATTACAGAGAATATTATTATCCGGAAGAACGTTTGATTATATTGGGCGGCGGTCATGTTTCATGGCCGCTGGCCCTTTTGGCGCCGAAAGCGGTTTTTCGGTCACGGTGGTGGATGACCGTCCGGCATTTGCCAACCGGCAGCGTTTTCCGAAGGCCAGAGAGGTGCTTTGCGAAAGCTTTACAGGCTGCTTTGAAAAGCTTCAGATCACCCCGTATGATTATGTGGTTGTTGTGACGCGGGGCCACCGTTATGATATGGATTGCCTCCGCCAGCTTTTTGTCAGGAACTGAGCCGGCCTATGTGGGAATGATGGGCTCCAGACGGCGGACCATCGGTGTTGCGTCGCTTCTGGAAGAAGAGGGCTTTGATAAAGCGCAGATTGAAAGGATCCATATGCCCATCGGACTCTCTATCGGTGCCCTGACTCCGGCGGAAATCGCCGTTTCCATTATGGCAGAGCTGATTCAGGTGAAACGCCGGAGGTCAGAGATACCGGCATCGGATACAGATTTTCGGGTATTGGAGCAGTTGGCAGTGGAAGAACAGCCCCATGGCGTTGTGACAATTTTATCGACAGAGGGGTCTGTTCCGAGACGCCCCGGAGCAAAGATGATTGTTTATGCCGATGGCCGGATCGTCGGAAGCATTGGCGGCGGATGTGCTGAAGCGGAAGTCATGCGGGAAACGCTGAAATATATCGGTACCGGAAAGTCTGGGGTAAAAAGCGTGGATATGACAAAGGATGTCCGTGAAGAAGATGTGATGGTCTGCGGCGGTATTATGGAAGTTTTAATTGAAGGGTGAGAATATGGGGAAGATTGAGGCAATATGTATCAGTGAAAAACGGGGACTGTAAAATATATGGTGGAAAAGGCAATGCTGATTGAAGATTTCGGCATCGAAGGCGATGCCCATGCCGGAAAATGGCACCGACAGGTCAGCCTCCTGGCTCTGGAAAAATCCGGACCCTTTCATCAGGCGCCGGGGGCCTTTGGTGAAAATCTGCTGGTGACAGGCTTTGATTTAAGCAGGCTGCCAACGGGCACACGGCTCCAGTGCGGTGAAGCCATCCTGGAAATTACCCAGATCGGCAAAGAATGTCACAGCCATTGTGAAATTTATAAACGTACCGGAGACTGCATTATGCCGAGAGAAGGGGGGTATTTGCCATTGTAAAACGGGGCGGATGCATCCGTGTGGGAGATTCTGTTGAAATTCTGTTTTAAAACAGACTGGACAGATGGGATGATGTGACGTAAAATACGAATAAACAGACATAAACAGGAGGAAGACATTATGTTAAAAACAACAATTCATGCGAAAAATGCACCGGCGGCCGTTGGGCCTTACGTTCATGCGGTCAAAGCGGGAGATTTTGTATTTACATCGGGACAGATTGGGTTAATTCCTGAAACAGGTGCTTTGGCGGAAGGCATTGAAGCCCAGACAGAACAGGTATTAAAAAAATCTTGGCGCAGTGCTGGCAGAAGCCGGATTATCCTATGAAGATGTGATTAAAACCACTGTTTTTGTGGATAACATGGATGATTTTGCAACAGTGAACGGGATTTATGGAAAGTATTTTACGGGGGAAGCTCCGGCACGTTCCTGCGTCGCTGTTGAGAAACTGCCAAAAGGGGCATTGATTGAGATTGAAGTTATTGCAGTATGCCGGTAAAGTTGTCGAAAATGGTCGAAATCTTTAGAGCTGTGAAACAGGGGCGACAGATTGCCTGTTTTTCTGTACAGGTTATGATTCTTGTACAGAAAAACAGCTATCCTCTACGCCCATAGAGGATAGCTGCGGTAACTATAAATTACTATAAGTTCCGAAATGGAATCATTGGACTAAGAAACCACTGATTATTTCTAAGCCTATTATATAACGGAGTGCCTGGATTTTCAAGCACTCCGTTTCTTTTTTGCCCTAATTTAATTTTCGTTTAAGCATGTCCGGGTTTGACGCATGAAGCAGCGCCGTATCCCGGTCTATTTTTGGCTCTGATAGAGCTTTAAAAGGCTGGTATCCATGGAATACATCTCATCCGATGCGGCGGAATAAATTAAACCGTCGATCTGATGGATTTTATTATCCCGTATCATATTGCGGATGGCCGTATTGACGGTCATAACTTCAAAGACCGGGATGAGGGAACCATCGATTCCCGTAATGAGCTGCTGGGAGATGACCGCCTGAAGGACCATTGAAAGCTGGACTGCGATCTGCCGCTGCTGGTTTGGCGGGAAAACGTCAATAATCCGGTCGATGGTATTGGCGGCGCCGATAGTGTGCAGGGTGGAAATAATCAAATGTCCGGTTTCAGCCGCCGTCATAGCCACGTTAATCGTTTCATAGTCCCGCATTTCGCCGAGAAGAATAACATCCGGGCTTTGGCGGAGGGCAGAGCGGAGGGCGCTGACATAGGAGCTTGTGTCCGTGTTGATCTCTCTCTGGCTGACGATACTTTTTTTGTGGCTGTGGAGATATTCCAGAGGATCTTCCAGGGTAATAATATGTTTTTCCTGTTCGTGATTGATTTTATCGATCATACAGGCCAGGGTTGTGGATTTTCCGCTGCCGGCAGGGCCTGTCACAAGCACAAGTCCCTTTTGGCAATCCGCAAATTTCATGATGGACGGAGTGATGCCGAGAACTTCCGGTGTCGGAAGTGAAAAGGAAATAATCCGTACCACGGCAGCCAGAGAACCGCGCTGCTTGTAGGTGCTGACACGAAAACGGGAAACGCCTTTGATCGCAAAGGAAAAATCATCGTCTCCGGTGTCGAAAAATGGCTGGATATCTCTTTGACCGGCCAGTTCATAGATGCCCCGGACAAAGGCTTCCGTATCCGCAGGCATGAGTTTTTCCGAACCGGAATGCACCATTTTCCGTTGATTTTATAAGAAAAGGGAAGGCCGGCAACGATAAATACATCGGAAGCCCCTTCCTGAGCGGCCTGTGTTAATAATTCTGCGATATTCATGGATTTTCAGCCTCCATATCTAAAAAGTGCATGGTCTGTTTTTCTTCCCATTCTCCGGTTTCCAGAATGTTCCAGTGATCGATGGTATAATAATAGGGCTGCTGTGAAGACGGATAAGTCATGGTCAGCCCGACATGAAGTACCTGATGATCGGAAATTTTTTCATCCCAGGAAAGCGAATAATGCGCATCGGTCTGAAGCTCTTCGCGGACCCGGGAGAAATAATCTTCTTCGGAAGAGGTTTCGGAATAAATGGCTGCCAGCCGGGTATCGATATCCGCCAGCTTTATTTCGGCCCTGTTGGAAGCTTCATAGTAAGCGGTCGTCCGGTCCGCCAGTGCGTCGCTCAGACGGTAGTCGGCATTGGCGCTGACCAGGGAGAGGGCGGCAAAGGTTGCCAGACAGAGAAGAACAAAGACGACCAGAATCGAAGAGGTTCCAAGGTTAAATGCCATCGGATGTTTTTTATTCATAGGCGGCCTCCAGTCTCGGATGCTTATAGACATCCATGGAATAGATCGTTTCTCCGGAAACCTGCCGGATGACAGAAATACGGGCTTTGCGGAGATTGGCTTCATCTTCCTGACGGAGGATGAGCTTATAGGCAGAAGCTTCTTTGCTGCAGTCCTTCCAGTGGGTGTCATAAAAAGCTCTGAAGGAACGTCGGTGGTTCCTTCCCGCTTCGGAAAATTTCTGCCATACTCTCTGCATGAACAATGGCTTCATTTAATTCCGTTGTGTGAATACTGACCGAATGGGCCTTGGCAAAAACCTGGGCGCATATGGCGGAGGTCACGGCAAAAAAGAAAACGGCCATAATCATTTCCATAAGGAAAAGAGTGGTACGGGATTTGGCTCTCATTCAGACACCTTCTTTCCGTCATCACTTTGAAGGGAAATATAAAAGAATGGTCTCTGTCTTCCATATCTTTTACCGTCAGTGAATAGAGGGATGGACTTACCTTCTCGGCGGAAAAATCCTTCACCGGAAGAATGGATTCGCCGGAGGAAAGGAGAGGGGTGTCGGAGGTCTTTATAAAAAGCTCCATGAGATTTCCGTCATAATAATAAATATAGGTCGTATAGCTGATATCATTGACGATTTTTTCCAGTGTCAGGCAGAGGGTATCGTCAATGGTTGTCAGAGCTACAGCGCCTGCGGTATCGTTGTGCCGGATTTTTTCCGTAATGTAGGCAGAGGCTGTACGGCTCGTATAATTGGTGTCCATATTTTCAGTTGTCGTTTTATAGACATTGGCGCCGATAACGACTGCGAGAAAAGCCGAGGCTGAAAATACGCAGAACAGCGCCAGAATAAATACAAAATCAAACATATGGCTATATTGTTTCTGAACGTTCATTCATCGGCCTCCAGTGAAATAATTGTAATATCAGGCATCATATTCGATGCGATGGGCTGGTAATCAACAAAATATTTATTTTTATCATAAGTGATCCCATAATGTTCTTCCAGATATCGGAGACTCGGAGGGTATCTGCCCTCGATGGCATAGCAGTGAACAACGCTTCGGTTCAGAGCTGTCTGGAGACTTTTATAGGTTTCACGGTCAGAGCTTTCAGAAATACCGGATATTCCAAACAAAAACAGACCGATAAGAAGAAAGAAAATAATTATCGGAAGAATAAAGGAATGAAACCGGTACCGGATTTCTGAGGATTTTACAAAACGGTTCATATGCAGGACTCCTTTATCCGATATTTGTCATAATGCCAAGCAGAGGAAGCATGACGGATAATAAAATCAGGCCCACGATCACCGATAATACGGCAACGAGGGTAGGCTCCAAAATACTGATCAGGCGGTTCATCCGCTGGTTGATCTCATCTTCATACTGGATGGATATTTTTTCCATCAATATGTCCAGAGCGCCGGTCTTATAGCCGATGGAGGCCATCTTTGAATAGATGCCGGAGAAAATACCGGATTCCGACAGGGCTTCGGAAAAATCAATGCCGTCATTCATGGAATTCTGGCAGGTCTGAATCCGCTGTTTGATCACCGGATGGCTGATGAGCTGCTCCGCCATTTGAAGACTTTCAATCGCATTCAGGCCGCTTCCCAGAGTCAGTGACATTCCGGCAGCGAATTTGCTGACCGCCATTTTTTCAATCAGTTCCCGGGTCAGGAAAAAGTGAGCTGCCGCTTTTCCGCGGGCACGGATGCCTGAAGGGAAAAAAGTTGAAATAAAGCAGCGCTGCGGCAATGAGCAGCAGAATCACAATAAAAACAAAGGAATAGTTGCTTAAAGTCGTTCCGATATTCATCAGAACCAGAGAAAATCCGCTCATCTCACCGCCGAGCTGGATAAATACCTGATTAAACATCGGAAGGACCTTCATAATTAAAATAAGGATAATGATGAACATCATACCGAGCATGATCAAAGGATAGGATACGGCGCTTTTGATGTTTTGCTTCACCTCTTCTTCCCGCTGGTAATATCCGGACAGGGAAGACATGACGTTTTCAAGATGACCGGTCTCTTCGCCGATGTGAATCAGCTGCAGGGCATAGGACGGGAATACGCCGGATTCAGAAAGAGAAGTATAGAGACTGCCGCTTTCTTCAATGCCTTCATAAATTTTCTGGAGAAGGATGCCGCCTTCACGTGTATAGGCGTCATCTTTCATAATGGCAATCCCTTCGATCGGAGAGATGCCGGAATGGAGAATCATGGCCATCTGTTCAAAAAAAGCGGCCAGTTCATTATTTGTTAAATACATGAGAACCCTCTTTTCAGTAATAGTCAGTAAATATATTTGGTTGTATAGTTGCTTCCGTCGCCGATAAAACGTTTGATTTCTTTATCGCCCTTATTGCTGGCGCCCAATGTGGGGTCCACCATCTTCCAGGAGGTGCCGTCAAATTCAATAATACCGTTGAGCCAGCCCACATCTGTGATATAGACGCTGATCCAGGCATGATAGGCCGTACCGGCATAGCCGACCTCCAGGCGGGTTGGGATCCGCTGGGAACGAAGCATGGTTGCCATGAGGGCCGCATAATCGAAGCAGATGCCTTTTTCCGAATTCAGAGTTTCATCCGGAACCGGAAGATAGCCGGATTCCACAGAGGCTGCTTTTTCCTTATCATAGGCCACATGGGTTGTAATATAATTGTAAACGGCAGTGACAACATCTAAATCACTGTTTGCAGAAAATGCCAGTTCTTCTCCCCTTTGTATGGACAGATCACCGGGAGAAAAGCTGACATATTGGTTCGGGTACAGGTAAGGTCCGAATTCATTAAGAATGGCAACGTCAATATCTGCTCCAAAGGCCAGTGAATATTGGTTGTCTGTAACATTTTCAAAAACCTTCAAACTATACAAACCGCTGCCGCCGGTCAGAGGAAAGGTCTCATATCCGCCATGAAGGGTATAGGTGTAGGTCGTTCCGTCCGGGGGCGTCAGCTGAAGCTTGACCTTCGGATTGGAGCCGTAATAGTTGACCATGAGATAACCTTCGTCTGTATGGGAGGTATCCAGAGAGACGACATCATTGCCATTGGTGTAAATACCATCGGCTGCCGGAACAAGAACAACGGAATGGTTATCCCGGCTTCCCTGAACATCGGATATTTCATAGGAGGAAGCCTTTCCGGAACAGCCGGTGAATAAAATGCTGAAAATCAGACACAGGGCAGTAAAGCCTGGTCTACTCATATGGAAAAACATTGCCTGACGCTCCTTTTGAATGAAAGACATTCAGGACAGCAACGATTGAAGAACCTCGAATGTCGTAGATGTAAATGTTTAATGCCTCCGCCGGATAGTCGAAAGTCACCGTCCGGGCAGCTTCATCAACAGCAATCGGATCGACTCTTTCACCGGTCAGGGACACGGCATAAATATTTGAAAAATCAATCGGATAAGAACCTTCTTTTAATTGAATCACAATAGCATCCCCTTCCAGATGACTCTCCGTGATCTCCGGTTTCAGGTGGAGGGGTGATACCTGTACGGAAGAGGTGTAGGACTGATTATTCATAGAAACAGCGGTGACTGTCAGTTCACCGGATGCATCGATATCGATCCGATAGGTATTATTTCCCACTTCATTGACCGGAAGGGCATGACCGTTTAATGTTGCTTCAACAGATTTCATAGGAAGCAGTGAATGGACGGTAAATTCGAAAAGGGTCCGTTCTCCGGAGGCAAAGGCCGGGGAAAACTCCAGGGATGGTTTTAAAAGCAAAACGGGTAGAATGAAACATAAAAAACAGATACTATACATAAAATCCGAATGCACCGGAAAGCGGCCAGGGTTGTTTTCGCATTTGCTTCAAGCACATCCAACGGCAAAGAGTTCGGGACAAGATGGCAGCTTCGGAGAATATCATCAAGGATAGGCTGGGCATCTTCCGAACTTAAGTAATATTTGTCATCATTCTTATCATGTGCCATGTCATAGCCTCCTTTCATTCAGATAATTTTTCATAACCTTTCGGCCGTTGACGAGATAGCGCTTTACGGAGCTCAGAGAGCAGTCCATCGCTCTGGAGATATCTTCCAGATTCATCTGGTTTATATAACGCATTGTAATTGCCTGACGTTCTTTGGAAGGCAGCTTTTGAAGATAGCCCTGCATTTCAAAGGCCTCGCTCTGCTGAATCGTCTGGGATTCGGGATCGTTGGACGGATTTGAATCGACAAGATCGTGGTAGGATTCTTCGCCCCAATCCTCCATGGACTGCTTTCGTTTTTCGAGCATCGTGTAACAGACCCGGAAATTGATCGAATGGAGCCATGAAACGAAAAGTTTGGCCTCTTTGAGACGGGCGATGTTCCTGTATGCCCGTATGTAGGTCTCCTGCAGAGCATCCTGAGCCAGAACCGGATCCTTCAGATAGTTACAGGCAAAATGATATTCTTTTTGATAGGTAAGTGCGTATAGTTCTGCAAAGGCATTACTGTCATTGTTCTGAATACGGGTAACCAGTGCAGCAATATACATATGGTCCAACAGCATCCTGATTCCTCCAATAATAAGGGCGGCCTGTGGCTATTTTAAAGAACCTCTTCCAGGTTATGAGCGGCATAGCCGACGAGCTCGCTTGGCGATTGAAACTGTTTTTCGTGATTATCGATCATGCAGGCAGAATAAAGAATTACCGGATCGCCCACAGTCTCGTTATGGTTTGAAATACGTTCTTTTAAGTCCATAGAGAACTGTTCCAGTGCGGTTTTGTTACCGTTGCTTATGACGATTGCAAAATCTGACGAACTGTTACGAACTACATTTCCGTAGGGAAGTCCGCTTTGGGATAACAGTCTGGCAAAGACTTCCAAAAGCAGGTCTCCCTGAAGGTATCCCTCGGTTTCATTCGTATCTTCCAGATTATCCAGATGAAGTAAAACGAAGCCAATGTCGTTAAAAGTTCCCTGGCGAAGGGACTGAAATAAAATATTATCGCAGCTTGTGCGATTTGGCAGGCCTGTCAGCTCATCCTTATAGGTCAGATTGCTTAATGAAAGATATTCGGCATCATACTTCTGGAGTAAGCGAAGATCAATCAGAATAAAGATGGCGGATGCCAGGCAAAAAAGCCATATAATACCGCACAGAATTAAAACCGGCGGGTTTGAAGCGGCATTTTCTTCCAGAATACCGGATGTAAGCAGGTAAAACAGGCTTATTAAAGTACCCCGCGAAAAAAAATGCAGCCTGAACGAGTTTAAAATATCGGAAATTTTTCATAATCGGTTCTCCAATAGGGTGAATTTAAATTGAATAAAGTGTCTCTTGCTTTTATTATATAGCACATTTCAGGCAAAATACAATAAAAATTTTCTTCGAGAATGGGGTCAAAAAGCTCTTTTAAAAAAAATAAAAAATTAAAAAATTTCCAAAAAAGTGAGCCTTTTTTGGAAATCCTGAGTCCTTATAAGTGTAAGGGATTAAAACGACAGTTTCTCTCCGTCGAAATCCCGTTCAGCCCTGTTTGGGGCAAAACAGAAAGGTAAAAAAGAGGAAAGGAGGAGAGGCTATGAAGAACAAATTGAGACGCATTTCAGCGATGATATTATCATTATTAATGACAATTTCCATGGTTGGCGGCGATGTCCTTACGGTTGTTGCCCTGGATGAAACTTATCAGGAAACAGAATCTGTGACAGAGACAGAACCGGCCACAGCTGCAGAGACAGAAAGCCAGACGGAATCAGAAACACCGGCGCCTACAGAGGCAGTGACCGAAGCAACAACGGAAGCTGCACCGGAAACCGAAGAAACGGTTCAGACGACGGAAGGAACAACAGAATCTGCTGTTGAGACTCAGGCAGAAACAGCGCCGTCAACGGAACAAGAAACCGAAGCGCCATCTTATACCGTAAACTTTAAGATTCATGAAAACGGTACGGCGAAGGTTTATGTCAATGGCCAGGAAGTTACTTATAAAGTGACGGACGAAGGCAAGGTAACATTTATCGTTGAAGCAAATGATCAGTTTGAAGTGAATGTGGCAGACACCATTTCAGCAAATCCTAATTTAAACATTCATAGGACATCACGGACCGATGTTAATGAGTTTGAAGTCAGCGAAGTTAAGTCTGATATTACAATCAACATTCACACTCAGAAAATTCCGGAAACGGAATCTGAGGAGCCTCCATCTGAAGAAACTCAGGCGTCCGAAACAGAGACAACTGAAACTTCAGAAGAAACAGAAACAGAAGAAACTGAAAGTGAGACAATCGAAGAAACGGTTGTTGAAACGGAAAGTGAAGAAAAAAGTTACGAGCTTACGATTCGACATGTACTGAAACGAGCATTGGCTTATATGCCGATGAACGGACAGTTACATTAAAGGAAGAAGATTTTGTCGATGGTGTTTATGACCTTTCCAAACAGGCTTATCAGCGGGAAGGCATTTATGCAACATCTATTGGCAGTATCTCCAAAGAAGCTTTTGATTCTGAAAACAAAGGGTATGGAGAAATCACATATGCTGTTGCTGAAGGATGGAAAGCTGTTCCAAAGAATAGGAGCTTTAGCCGGTCAATCTTCATCGGAACATTTGATGATGTTGAAATCGTACCGGCAGGACAGCTTCCTGTAACATTTAACTTTGTATATGAAGATGGTACCATTGCAAAAGCTTCTGAAACAATCATGTTCCAGGAAAAAGATGGCGGCGGCTACGACGTTTCTTATGAAGTTGCCGATGTACCGGCAGGATACACGCTGAGTGCAGATAATGAAGCCTTTACTGTGAACGGCAATAAGCTGACAGCAAGCTTCCCTGAAAATGCGGAAGCGATGAATCTGACAGTGACCTATGTGGCAGACACTGTAGCGTATAAGGTAAAGACCCGTACTGAAAAGCCGGACGGAGAAACCTTTGAAGAAACAGAAACGACGGCAGAGGGAAAAGTCGGAGAACTGACAGAGATCACTGCCGAAGAGAAAACCGGTTTTACTGCAAAACCGATCACTCAGCAGGAAATCAAAGCAGACGGCTCCACAGTCGTTACTGTTGAGTATGTACGCAACACCTACACTGTAAAATATAACACGAATGGCGGCTCCTACATTCCGGCGAAAAACGGCAAGTATGGCGCAGAAGTCGAGATTTACAGTGCAGAGGCCGGTGAACCAGTGCTTAGCTGTGGCATGAAAGAACATACACATGAGCCATATGTTGATTGGTGGAACACAGGTTGTTACGATTGGCAGGGCAACAAACTAACATGTGGTGAGACTGAACACACCCATGCGAATGGCTGCTACACTTCTACATCCACCTATGATCCGTTGCCGACCAAACCGGGTTACACCTTTGAGGGATGGTTTGCGGATGAAGCCTGTAAAACTCCGGCAGAAAAATCAGTTACCCTTGAAAAGATGTGACTGTGTATGCGAAGTGGACAGCAAAAGAAGCGGGTTACACCATCGCCTATTTTAGACAGGTTTGGGATAACAGCACAAATTCTGCACATTATGTATATGACAGTTCGGTTTCAGCATCGGGCGTTGTGGGAACTACAGTGACCGGTACAGCGAAGCAAAACGGCATTGCCAATTGCGAATTTGCAGGCGCGGACAGTGCGGCAATCAAAGCGGATGGTTCTACGGTTGTGAATGTTTACTATGATTTGATTCAATATACATTCATTTTCGATTTAAATGACAGTCAGAGAAATACTGGAAAAATCGTCATGAATGGCAAGACTTATGATAATGTCAACAGATATAAAATAACGGCTGTTCTCGGACAGGATATTTCAGCGCTTTGGCCGACGACAGAACATACATCCCGCAGCAATGGACAGGTGTTAGATACCTGGAATGGTGACTATAAAACCAAACGTTTCGAAGTGACTGCAGATATGGTCAGCAACGCTAATAGTGACCATGAGGTGACATATAAGGCTGACTGGATGGATGGAACCAAGAAAACAGTTAACTACTGGCTCCAGAAAGCAGACGGTTCTGGATATGAAAAAGAGGAACGGTACTGCCAGGAATTTGTGAGCGATAAAGGATTAAGTGCAAAAAACATTTATGGTTTCACAAAAATTGATAGACCAAGTGGTTATCCTGGATCCAGTAATACTGTTTACAATTTCTATTACAACCGCAATTCCTACGCAATCGAGTATTACTATAATGGTATACAACTGAAAACAGCATCGAACATAAGATTTGGTGCGAATATCAGTTCTTCTACCTATAATTATACACCGGAAAGACCGGAAGGCCTTGACAGCGAATATACATTTGCCGGATGGTATGATAATGCGGAACTTTTTAGGCGAACCTTATAATTTCACAACAATGCCTGCAAATAGGCTGGCATTATATGCGAAGTGGGAAGCGCCGAATAAATATGTAACGCTGGTATATCACAATGGACAGGTTGATGGAAGTATTACCGTTAAGAAAGGCGAAGTTGCAGAAATTCCGACACCGGAATGGGAAGGCTATGATTTCTTAGGCTGGTATGAAGACATCGATGGCTTAAGACTATTTGATATCAACGCACCAATTACTCAGGACGTTACAGTTCATGCAAAATGGCTGAAACATTTATTTACGGAATATACCGTAAGATATGTTGTCGCTGATGAGACAGTAGAAGGCGGATATCGGAATATTGTCGCACCAAAGACTGTTCGAGGAATGGTTGACAGTGTTGTGCGTGAGGAAGCGCTGGCGCTGAATGGCGAATAT